>ERZ795056.113-NODE-113-length-116116-cov-7.873903_pt1 | contig 116116 bp, 91 predicted proteins | sample MGYA00375140_ERZ795056 | MGnify/ENA primary metagenome ERZ795056 (study PRJEB30185, sample SAMN05720227) | activated sludge metagenome | isolation source: Anaerobic digester | place: USA | collected 2015-03-09 ...
TGCCGTCGCCGTGGAACATCGTAGCCTCAACGCCGCGCTGTCTTGGATGGTGGGCCCAGTAGGACTCGAACCTACGACCAGAGGATTATGAGTCCCCTGCTCTGACCAACTGAGCTATGGGCCCACAGCTCAGTGCAACGCTAGCGTACGCGGCCTTTGAATGCAATCCGATACCCCGCTGCCGATGCGCTGTCCCTGCGCTGTTGACAGAGGCGGGAGGGCGGGTCATGCTCGGGGGCAAGGAGGGTCCCGCTATGAGAAAGTGGTTGCTGCCTTTGTTCATCCTGTCGCTTTGCCTGACGGTTCCTGTCTGGCTCTGCAGTTGCGAAGATTCCGGTGGTGATGATAACGATACGACACCGCCCCCGACCGACGACGGCACGTGGGAAAGTGATCAGGTGGATGGCACGTATCACGGTTCCCTGAGCGGATCGCTGAACGAGAACTTCACGCTGGATGTGGATCAGAACAAGTGGCTGGTCTACGGCACATACGACAGCGCCAACTACAGTGGCAACTTCGATGGCGACGTCAGCGGCCAGACCATCTCGTTTGAAGCCAACCTCGCGTCCAAGACGGGCGGGGCCGCGATAGAGGTGGATTTCAGCGGCAGCTTCTCGGCCGGTGGCGGCACGATGAACGGCACCTACACGACCTCCGCCGGCGGCTCCGGCACATGGAGCGCGACGAGGTAGGGGAAGTCGAGGCTTGGTATTAGTTATTGGTTATTGGTCCGAACCGTCCCCGGGGTTGCCCGGGGACGTTGCTTCTTGAGTCTTCTGTAGCCGGGGGCGTTGACCCCGGTGATCGAATCCATCACCTACAGCACGGGGGTCAGCAGGCTGCTGAAGTTCTCCAGGACTTTCTGGGTGACCGGGCGGTTACGCCAGGTGGACAGGTCCGCTTCGCCGCTGAGCGTGATCTCCTCCAGCACCACCCGTTTCAGCGCGTTGATGAAGTCGTTGCCGTAGACCGCCAGATTGGTTTCATAGTTCAGCCTGAGGCTGCGCACATCCAGGTTGGCCGTTCCCACAATGGCCAGCGTATCGTCCACGATCAGCGCCTTGGCATGCATGAAGGGCGGCTCACGCTCGAAGATGCGTACCCCGGCGGTCAGCAGATCCTCGTAGAGCGCGCGGGCTGCAAGCCCGGCGTACACGTGGTTGTTCTTGCGCGGCACCACGAGGCGGACCTCGACACCGCGTAACGCGGCGGAACGAAGTGCGCGCAGGATATCCTCCGTCGGTACGAGATAGGGCGTCACGGCCAGCAGTTGCTTGCGGGCGGCTACGATTGCGCTGAAGAAGACGTCGGTCAGGACCTCTGTCTCGGCAGTGGGTCCTCCGTTCACGACCCGCGCGAGCGCGGTGCCCGCAGGCTCGAGATGGGGAAAATGCTCGGCGCGAAGAAGGACCTCAGCCTTCTCGTCGGTCATGAAATACCAGTCGCGCAGGAAGAGGTATTGCAGTTCCTGCACGATCGGGCCTTGGATGGCGAAGTGATAATCGCGGATGGGCGGCTGCCCGGCGCGCGTCACGTTTTCGTCGCGGAGGTTGATACCGCCGGCATAGGCCACGCGGCCGTCGACGACAAGCAACTTGCGGTGATTCCGCAGGTTGATCTGGAACTGCCGCTTGATGGGGTTGGCCTGTGTCCAGCCGGCCATGTGCAGGTTGGGAATGTTCCGATACTTCGCAAACAAGCCGGTCATCCACGCGCCCGTGGAGCCGAACTTGTCGAACAGAAAGCGGACGGTGACGCCGGCGTTGGCCCGCTCCCTGAGTGCTTCCATGAACTCGCGGCCCACGGCGTCGTTGCCGATGATGAACGTCTGAAGATGCACGTGGTGCTTCGCGCTGCGAATCGATTCAAGCATGCGGGGATAGGCCTCGTCTCCCGTCACCAGCGGTTCAATGTGGTTGCCCCGCAAGAGGGGATAGTCGGGGAGGGTGGCATTCATCGCGCTGTTCAGTTCGCGCGCGAACGGGGTCTCGGGTTCGGCGGCCAGCGAGTCGTGTACGGCCCGCCAGTAGGCCAGGGGCATGGCGGCGTCTTCGCGCGTCCTGCGTTCAGAGAGAAATGCCTGGTCGGCCTTCTGCTTGTGCCAGCCTTTGACCGGCACCTTGTTGATGCCGAAGGAGGCGAACAGAAGGACGCCGACACCCGGGAAGGTCCACGCCAGCAGAATCCAGAATACAGCGGAGGTGGGATCCCGGCGGTGGCGCAGACAGTGGATGGTGACGAGCAGCGCAAGAAGGATGTGCAGCAGGGGACCCAACTCGACGACCAGCTTCGCCGTGGGCGCCCACGCGGGTACGACCGCTATGGTGGAGCATAAGGTCATGAGGACCGCCCTATTTAACCACAGTCGTCAACGGGAGCGAGCCACAAAAAGGGCACAGAAAGCACAACCCGTGAACTGGCCGGTCAGGTCAACCCGCGGTCGAAGTTGCCGACGTGGCTGGACATCAGGCTCTGGCCGTGGCGCAGCGTACGCCAGGTATCGCGGACTTGTTCGGAGCTGTACGGGCGATAGATGAAGTCCGCGCGCAGATGCAACGCGCCTGCAGCGCGCAAAACTTCCAGTCGCTCCGCAAGGGAGAACGGCTTCAGCCCGAGCAGAATCGTCCGGCAATTCCGGTTCACCGCGAGTACGCGGTCGCCGTGCGACGAGATCATTTCTTCCTTCTCAAACGTGCAGCGATCACGCCCCGGACAGGCTTCCATGGCGTTGGATCGTACGCAGGTCTCGGAGATGAAGAGGGGCGGGTCCTGGTGAACGATCACCGTCGCCTGCCGGGCGAACTCGGCCAGCAGCAGCCGCATGTTGTTCAGTCCGTCTTCCGGCGAGAGGGTGAACCGCGTGGCGCCCAGCTCCATGACCTGCCGTGCGGCCAGCGCGTTGGTGATGTAGATCGACCAGTCGGTGGCGAGGTCACCGTGTCCGCCGACGGCTTCTTTGAGGAAGCCCCAGCCGGAGATGTTGGCGACTTCCCAGCGGGTCCAGCCTGCTTCGTGCAGCAGGCGGATTCTGTCGAGCAAATCGCGCTCTTCCCACGAGCGCGTGATGATCGGAAACGCCAGCCGGACGCGTTCGTGCCCGATTTGCCCGGCCAGTTGGTTCAGCGCCTTGACGATGTGGTCCGAGGGATCGCACACGACATCGACGACGACTTCCTCAACATCGCTCCAATCCTGCGCCTCGAAGCGGTCCAGGTAACCGGCGCGATCGACCTTGATTGCCCACCCGGCCGTAGCCCCGGTTGCGGAAACGGGAAGTGGAGCGAGGCTGTCGGCAAGCATGGCATCGCGCCGGCGATGGCGCGCGGCGGTCAGCGCGGTTTCCAGCGAAGCCGTGGCGTCACGTCGCAGCGCATTGAGCTGCGAGACGGGAATGAAAATCGATTCGGGGTTTCGAAGCTCGATCGTGCCGACGGCGAAAGGGGTGTCGCCAAGCTTTTCGAACGCGCCGCGCACGGCGGATTCCATTTGCGCCGGATTACGGGCCGGGCTGAACGGGCCGGGTAAAGATGCTTCGGCCGAGGCAACGGCATCCTGCCCGTGACGCGGGGAAACCGCGACGCGGGCGACGGCGCGTTTGGCGGAGAGTTCCACGGCGGTGTTCATGGCGCGGCGGATGCGGAATTCGCCGGGCTTGGGTTTGTCGAACCGGTACCGGCGTTTCACATCCTGCGAAGAAGAGCAGTAGACGGTGGCGCCCACGGGGAGCATGGGATGCTCCGGTGGCAGTTCAATTTCGACGACGGCACCGGCGGGTGCTTCAAAGAACTCCGGCCGTTTCGCGCCGCGCGGCAATTCGACAATCTCAATGCGATCGATGGCGAATCCGAACGGCTTGCCTCGGCCGGGGACATCGACCTGCAATCCATCATGAAGTTCGATGGGCCGCGTGGTGCGGAAGCGCAGGGCGTCGCGTCCGGCGCGACGCGGCACGTCGAGGACGCTTCCGGCAGGTGTGCCGCGGTGACCGATGAAATCGGGGTCGACGGCGTCCTTTGCGCGCGGGCCGGCGACGTGGAGGTCGGTCCACGGGCGGCTGAAGATCGCCTGGATGTCGGCCTCGCACGCGGCCTTCTCCTGCGGCGTGAGCGAGCGGTCGAGCAGCCGGCGATAGTAGTTGGTTGTGGCGGCGACGTAGAGCGGGGCTTTCATGCGGCCCTCGATCTTGAACGAAGCAACACCGGTTTCCGCGAGCGCGGGAAGCCGGCCGGCGAGGGCGAGATCCTTCATGGAGAAGAGGAACCCATCGTGCGTCTTTCCGCCCTGAAAATGGTCGCGGCAGAGATAAGCGCAGCGGCCGCGGTTGCCGCTGCGGCCGAGCGTCAGCGACGAGAAGAGACAGAGTCCGCTGTAGGAATAGCACAACGCGCCGTGGACGAAGATTTCGGTTTCCACGCCGGGGATGGCGGACAGGGCGCGAATCTCGTCGATGGTCAGTTCGCGGGCAAGCGTTACGCGGGCGAAGCCCATATCGCGCAGCGTCTCGACGCCGAAGCGATGATGACAGGCGAGCTGCGTGCTGGCGTGCAGGCGCAGTTCGGGCAGATGGCGGCGGATGGTCCGTGCCACACCGAGGTCCTGCACGATTGCCGCGTCGATTTCCATGTCCGACAGCGTGCCGAGCAGGTTCACCAGTTCGGGAATCTCGTTCTGGAGAACGAGCGTGTTAACTGTGGCGAAAACCCTGCGACGCGGTGTGAGCGAGTGGGCGTAGGCGGTCAGCTCGCTGACATCATCGATTGAAAAATTCTCCGCCTCAGCGCGGGCGGAAAACTGTTTCAAACCGAGGTAGATCGCATCGGCGCCATAGTGAAGCGCAGCATAACCGGCGTCGGGGCTGCCGGCGGGGGCCATCAGTTCGGGAGTGTGTGGGTGTGGCGCGCTCATTGGAGGTGTGGTTCAGCCGCCGGCCTCCTCGGTGCGATCGGTCGCCGGGGGCGGCGCTGGGATAAGCGCGCAGACGGAGGCATAAAGTTCGTCGGTCAGTTTCAAATCGGCGGCTTTCAGCGCGGGTTCGAGCTGTTGAAGGTTGCGGGCGCCGATGATGGGCGCGCTGACGGCCGGATGATGGGCTACCCACGCGATGGCGAGGGTGACGGGGTCGAGCCCGCGCTCGCGGGCGAGATGGCAGAAGGCCTGAGCGGCCTGCTGCACCTGATCGCCGGCGTATCGTTTCTGATAGGTGGCATCGGTGGCGAGGCGGCCTGAGGCCGAGGAGAAGCCGGCCTTGAACTTGCCGGTCAGGAGGCCGCCGCCGAGCGGGCTGTAGGTGATGACGCCGAGCCGTTCAGCCTGCGCCATGGGGAGAATCTCCACCTCCGCCTGGCGTTTCACGAGGCAATACATCGGCTGAATGCAATCGAACGGGGCCCAGCCCTTGAGTGCGGAGATGCCGAGCGCCTTTTCGATCTGCCATGCGGCGAAGTTGCTGGCCCCGAGGAATCGGACCTTGCCGGCGCGAACGATTTGATCGAGCGCCTGCAAGGTTTCCTCAAGCGGCGTGTGCTCGTCGAAATGGTGGACGAAGTAGACATCGATGCGGTCGGTCTTGAGTCGTGCGAGGCTGGCGTCGACGGCTGAAAGGAGATAGCTGCGGGACAGGCCGACGGGACGGAGTGTCTTTTCCAGCGCGTAGAATGCCTTGCTGGTGATGACAACCTCGTCGCGGCAGTCCCTGATGAGTTCGCCCAGGATGCGCTCGGATTCGCCCTGCGCGTAGAGGTCGGCGCAGTCGAAGAAATTGATGCCTGCCTCGCGACAGCGGTGAAACAAGGCGGCCGATGTGGGACGGTCGGCCTCGCGGCCGAACGTCATCGTGCCGAGGCAGAGCGGTGAAATCTTGAGGTGGGTCCGGCCGAGTTGGCGCTGGTTCATACGTATTCTCCGGGAACGACTCTATACCTTACCAAGAGACAGTGCGGGAGGAAAATCGCGGCTGGGTCAGGCGCTCTTCTTGGGCCAATCCTTCACGACCTGGAGGACATCGCGGACATAGGCGCATTCGCATTTGGCCGGGCAGGGACGCAGTTCGCGCTCGCCGAGGCAGTACCTGGGGCAATCATCGGTTTCGGTCATGTGCGCTTTGAACATGGGCCCGTCGTGAAGATCGAGGAACTCCCCCGCGTGGATACCCATCGTGGTCTGGCAGGTATGGTTGAACAGGAAAATGCCGGCGGAAAGATCGGGAAGGTTTGCTTGGTAGCCCACGAGGCTCAACTCCGGGTCGGACAGAAACTCCAGCCGGTCTCTCCAAGTCTTTCCGCACATCTGGCAAGTTTTGAACATCTTACTGCTCCAATTCATCTCGCTCAAACATACACCCCTTTCTGCTGATTGCCGAGATCTCAGTCCCGGCCAAACTCCGATAAAACCCCGATTTTCCTTTTGCCAAAGCAGTGGAGCATGGCCATTATCTGGGGCCACGAGGGAGTTCCTTTTGCCCTGCGAGGGGTTCGGGAACTCAAGGGGTCACGCTACAAAGGAGGGGTCTATGCTATTCGGCATTCAGGATCCATGGGTCTGGTCTGCTTACCTGTTGTGTATTCTCAGCACGCTACTCTGCGTGGTCTACGGCCTGATCAACTGGAACAAGGGCGACGAAGCTGTTAAGCCCGAAGATGTCCAGTGGGCCAAGGAAGAGAAGGAAGAGGTCGAAGAGACCATGTAACGCGTCGGTTCCCGACGGCAATCCATCAAGAAGGGGAGAGGGTTCATGGATCTTTTCAGTATCATCATCGTTCTGGTCTACTTGCTCGCCACCGGCTACCTGGGTTACCAGGGCTATCGCCAAACCAAGACCGCATCGGATTATCTTGTGGCGGGTCGCAGCGCGCATCCGGTCGTCATGGCGCTGTCCTACGGGGCTACCTTCATCAGCACGTCGGCCATCGTGGGGTTCGGCGGCGTCGCCGCGAACTTCGGTATGGGGTTGCTGTGGCTGACATTCCTGAACATTTTCGTGGGCATCTTCCTTGCGTTCACGTTCCTGGGGAACCCGACACGAAGGATGGGGCATCACATCGACGCGCATACCTTCCCGGAACTGCTCGGCAAGCGCTATGACAGCAAATTCCTGCATGTATTTTCCGCCCTGATCATCTTCTTCTTCATGCCGTTGTACGCCACGGCAGTGATCATCGGTGGCGCAGAGTTCATCGGGCCGATCTTCCGGGTTTCCTACGATACAGGCCTCTATATCTTTGCGCTCATCGTGGCGGCCTACGTCATTGCCGGCGGGCTGAAGGGCGTGATGCTGACCGACGCCCTGCAGGGCGCGATCATGCTGGTCGGCATGATTGTCCTGCTGTTTGTCACTTACGGCATGCTGGGCGGGATGGTGCCGGCGCACGAGGCGCTGACGGCGATGAAGGATCAGGTTCCGAAGTTCGTGCAGGTGATCGGTCATCGCGGATGGACGGAAATGCCGCCCTTTGGCTGGTCCGCGCCGGGCACACCGATGCCGCAGGCCGTGGGATACCACCTGTGGTGGATCATGGTCTCGACGATCGTCATGGGTGTCGGTATCGGCGTGTTGGCGCAGCCCCAGCTCATCGTCCGGTTCATGACCGTCAAATCGCGCCAGGCGCTGAACCGTGCGATGGTCATGGGCGGTATCTTCATCTTCTTCATGACGGGCGTCGCGTTCATCGTGGGCTCGTTGTCCAACGTGTATTTCGCGCAGAAGGAAAAGATCGCCTGCCAGATCATCAATGAAAACGTCCTGATGGACCCCGGCGTCGACGGCAAGGGCAAGCTGACCCTCGTGCCGGAGGATGCCGCCCCGGAAGTCGTGCAGCGCGCGAAGACTTTTGTGAGCTACCGGCTGCCGAGCGAGGGTGAAGATGCGCCGACCCGCTATGTCCTGCGCACGCCGGCCATGGTGGTCACGCGCGGCGAGGGATCGGCCGACATCGTCGAGCCGCACCTTGTCGCCGTGATGCGTACCGTGACGCTGGGCACCACGATGCAGGGCAATACGGACACGATTATTCCGCGCTTCGTGAACAGCGCCATGCCTCACTGGTTCAGTGTGGTGTTTCTGCTCACGCTTCTTTCGGCTGCGATGAGCACCCTGTCGAGCCAGTTTCACACCATCGGCACGGCGCTCGGACGCGACGTGTTCGAGGAAGTGACGCAGAAGCGCCATACGGACAAGTCGGTGACGGTGACACGGCTGGGTATCTGCGTGGGCCTGATCGTGGCGGTCGTGGCCGGCAAGGTTATTCGTGGGAACATCATTGCGCTGGCGACGGCCATCTTCTTCGGGCTGTGTGCGGCGTCCTTCCTGCCCACGTTTGTAGGCGGGCTCTTCTGGAGGCGCATGAACAAGGCAGCGGCGACCACGTCGATGCTGGTGGGTTTCTGCACCAGCACGTTCTGGCTGGCGTTTGTGAACGGCAAGACGGCGGCCGGACTCGGCCTCTGCAAATTCATTTTCGGCAAGGACCACATTGTTCCGCCCACGTGGAGCGTGACATGGACCGTCGTGGATCCATTGATTGTGGCGCTTCCTCTTTCGATCCTGGCCGCCGTGCTCGTGGCCCTGCTGACCAAGCCGATGGAGAAGGAGCACCTCGACTGGGTCTTTGGCGGGGCCGCGCCGAAGGCCAAGTAACGCGCCGGTTGAGCGCGATCAGCATAAACGGAGGCAGAGTCCATGACATCGTGGTGGATGATATGTGCCGTGTTGGCGTATCTGATTGCCGTGGGGTATCTCGGTTATCGTGGCTATAAGGGCACGGTCAGCGCCACGGATTTTCTGATCGCCGGCCGTGGCACCCATCCCTACGTCATGGCGATGTCTTACGGTTCCACCTTCATCAGCACGTCGGCCATTGTCGGCTTTGGCGGCGTCGCGGCGGTATACGGCTTTGGCCTGTTGTGGCTCGCTTTTCTGAACATCTTCGTGGGCATTCTTCTGGCCTTCGTTCTGTTCGGCTCGCGCACGCGCCACATGGGCCATCGGCTGGATGCCCACACGTTTCCGGAGTTTCTCGGCCGCCGATTCCAGTCGCGTTTCACACAGGGATTCGCGGGCGCGTTGATCTTTATCGTGATGCCCCTCTACACGGCGGCCGTGTTGCTCGCGACGGCGAAATACGTCGCGGAGCAACTCGGTATCTCCTACGAGGCGGCGCTGCTGATGTTCTCCGCCGTGGTCGCGGTCTACGTGGTCATGGGCGGGATCAAGGGGGTCATGTATACCGACGCGCTGCAGGCGACCATCATGGTGGTGGGCATGTCGGTCCTGCTGGTGATGACGTACCGCATGCTCGGAGGCTTCACGAGTGTTCACCGGGAATTGACCGGGATGGCCGCGCAGGTGCCGGAGAAGCTCTTGAAGGCCGGGCACCAGGGTTGGACCTCGATGCCGAAATTCGGCTCACCGCTCTGGTGGACGCTGGTCAGTACGATCATGGCGGGCGTAGGCATCGGCGTGCTGGCCCAGCCGCAACTGGCTGTGCGCTATATGACCGTCCGGAGCAATAAGGAGATCAATCGTGCCGTGCCGACGGGCGGCCTGTTCATCATGCTCACCGTCGGCATCGCCTACATCGTGGGCCCGCTGACGAACGTATGGTTCTTCCGGAAGATTGGAAAAGTGGCGATTGCGGCAGCGGGTGGCGATGTCGAGAAGATCATCCCGATGTACATCAAGGACGCCTTGCCGGAATGGTTTGCCGTGCTGTTCATGCTCACGGTGTTGGCGGCCGCAATGAGCACGCTGAGCGGGCAATTCCACGCGATGGGCACAGCGCTTGGGCGCGACGTGATGGAGCAGGGGCTGGGGGGTGGGCGGAAAGCTCGGACGGTGTTAGCGACCCGCCTTGGGGTGGTGGTCGGCATCATCCTGAGCGTCTTCCTTGCCTATGCACTGGAAAAGAAGTTCGGCCGGACGGGCACGGAGATCGTGGCGCGTGGGACGGCAATCTTCTTTGGGGTGTGTGCCTGCTCATTCCTGCCGATGTATATCGGCTCGCTTTGGTCGCGATCGATCACCAAGGCCGGCGCGATTGCGGGGATGTTGGGCGGTGCCTGCTCGAGCCTGTTCTGGATGCTGTTTGTGCATGAAAAAGCGTCGACGGCGTTGCTTCTTTGTAACAAACTGTTCGGCGTGCGGTCCCTTGGGATCCGGCTGGTGGACGGCGTGGAGACTTTCCGCAGAGCCGGACCGGTGATTTGGTCGTTTGTCGACCCCATGATCATCGGATTCCCGATAGCGGTTCTGTTGACCGTGGTGGTATCGATGGCGACGAAGAGACTGCCGGAAGACCACTTGGAGTTGTGCTTTGGCAAGAGCGCGGTGGTGCGATAAGCAAAGGAGGCAAGCGGTATGAGGAAGATACTGGCTGCGGTGGGTGTGTTGGTGTTCGTGGCGCTGGTTTGCCCTGTGACGGGGCGCGCTGCGGAGAAGAAGGACGAGAAGAAGGCGGACAAGAAAGCCGCCGTGGAACAAAAGGCCGCCCCCGAGAAGAAAGTGGCCAAGGAGCCGGCCAAGGTCGCGGAGAAAGCCATGTTCCGCTACGGTGGCGACGAGCGCATTCGCCAGGAATTCCTCGACGAAATTCCGATCATCGCCGATCCCCCGGGCGTGACCCGCGGCGGCAAGAACAACTACTTCCGGTTCCGCACGCGCCTCTGGGCGGAAGTGGACCCGATGGACAACGTGACGTTCAAGGCCCGCGTCGTGAACGAGTGCCGCGAGTGGCAGGATCCGGATATGTCCGGCCGGCCCGATCGCTCGAAGTCCGAGTGGCCGGATGAGTGGGTGTTCGACAACCTGTATATCGACATTCGCAACCTGGCCAATGACAAACTTGATCTGCGGATCGGCCGTCAGGACCTGATCTACGGCACCGGCAAGGTGATCTTGGAAGGCACGCCGAAAGACGGTTCCCGCACGATCTATTTCAATGCCGCGCGCGCGACCTGGCGTTTCAGCAAGGACACGTCGCTGGATATCTTCGGCATCTACATGCCGCCGGAGGACACGCTGGCGATCAACGACGTCGATCGCGAGCTCTCTGGTTATACCTCGGGCTACGACAAGATGACCGAGAGCGGCGGCGGGCTGTATCTCAAGGACAACTCGAGCGCTACGCTCCCCTTCGAGCTCTATGCGATCTATAAGAACGAGAGCGACTACGAGACGGGGACCGGCGACGCGGTGGTCGATCATCCGACCCTCGATCTCAATACGTTTGGCACACGCCTGATGCCCAAGTTCAGTGACCGGCTCAGCGGCAACCTCGAACTTGCGTATCAGATCGGTGAGCGTGGCGACCAGGACGTGAGTGGTTACATGGGCGATGCGTGCGTGACCTATAAGCTTCCGTTTGCCGACAGCATCAAGCCGGCGATGGACGTGGGCGTGTACTACCTGTCGGGCGACGATCCCGATACGGCTGCGGACGAAGGTTGGAATCCGCTGTGGGCGCGGTATCCCCAGTATAGCGAGTTGTATGTCTATGCCTACGACGCTGAGGGCGCGGCCCGCTGGAACAATCTGGCCATGCCTCGCGCGGTCATCTCGGCTCAACTGTGCAAGTGGATGAAGGGTTCCGCCGGCATCGCGTACCTGTATGCACCGGAGAAGAATGGTCCGGGTGGCGGGAGCGATCGTGGCCTGCTGAGCTCGCTCAAGAGTGAGTTTACCCTCAAGGAAGGCATGCTGACGAAAACGGACAAGTTGACCGGCCACCTGCAGGTGGATTGGCTGGAACCCGGCAACTACTACAACGTCAACGACACGGCGATCTTCGCGCGTTGGCAGTTGAACTACGAATTCTAGGTCTCTGGACCAGGATGTAGGGCGGGGCGTTTCCTTCGTTGAAAACGGGGAAACGCCCCGGCTGTTTTAGGGGCTGGTGGCGCACGTCCCGGAACAGAAGAGGATTGACGATTCAGCGCAGTTCGTGAAAGCTCAGATCGGTTTCGCGGTGCTGTCAGTGTTGGAGGGCCGAAGCATGATTTTCAACGAGAAGAACGAGTGCATGTCCCGTGCCGACCTGCAACGGCTGCAGGGCGAACGGCTGAGGGACGCGGTGACGCGGGCTTATGAAAACGTACCCTTCTACCGCAAGAAATTCGACGAGCATGGCGTCAAGCCGAAGGACATCCAGTCCATCAAGGACATCAGCAAGCTGCCGTTCACCACGAAAGACGATTTCCGCTCAACGTATCCCTTTGGCCTTTTTGCCGTTCCACTCAAGGATGTCATTCGCATTCACGCGTCGTCGGGCACCACGGGCAAGCCGACCGTGGTGGGCTACACCCGGGAAGACATCGACGTCTGGGCTGAAACCTGTGCGCGCACCTTGGGTTGTGGCGGCGGCACGGCCGACGACATCCTGCAGGTCGCCTACGGCTATGGCCTTTTCACCGGCGGGTTGGGCGTCCACTACGGCGGCGAGAAACTGGGCGCCACGGTCATCCCCATGTCCGGCGGCAACACCAAGAAGCAGCTCATGTTGATGCAGGATTTCGGAACAACATTGCTGGCCTGCACGCCGTCATACTCTCTCCAAATTGCAGAAGAGGCGGCGCAGGATGGCATCGATCTGAGCAAGCTTAAGCTGAAGGCCGGTTTCTTTGGCGCGGAGCCGTGGACCGAGGCCATGCGACAGCAGATCGAGCAGCGGCTTCCGCTGAAGGCGATCGATATCTACGGTCTCAGCGAGGTCATGGGTCCCGGCGTCGCCAGCGAGTGTCTTGAGCAGGACGGCCTCCATGTTTTCGAAGATCACTACTATCCCGAAATCATCGACCCTGTGACCGGTGAACCGGTTGAGGCTGGGCAGCCGGGCGAACTGGTGTTCACCTGTCTGACCAAGCGGGCGATCCCGTTGATCCGGTATCGCACGCGCGATCTCTCCCGCCTGAACGAGGCGCAATGTCCCTGCGGTCGTACGATCCGCCGCATGGCGCGGATCACGGGTCGGACGGACGACATGCTCATCATCCGCGGCGTGAACGTCTTCCCCTCGCAGATCGAGGAAGTGCTCATGAAGGTCGAGGGTGTCGAGCCGCACTATGTCATCGTTGTGGACAAGACGGGCGTGATGGATGAGCTCGAAATCAAGGTGGAGGTCTCGGAGGCGATCTTCTCCGACGAGATCAAGAAGCTGGAACATCTCCAGCGGAAGATTCACGAGGAGATGCGGAGCATGCTCAGCCTGTCCGCCAAGATCACCCTCGTGGAACCGAAGACGATTGAGCGCAGTCTCGGCAAGGCGAAACGAGTTATCGACAAGCGTGAGGTCAAGTAGGAGGAATTCCGATGAAGGTCAAACAACTGTCTATTTTCATGGAGAATCGTGCGGGGCGGCTGGCCGAGGTGGTGCGTCTGCTGGGGGAGGCCAAGGTCAATATCCGTGCGCTCTCGCTGGCCGACACCTCGGATTTCGGCATTCTTCGCCTCATCGTGAACGACGTGGAGAAGGCCGTCAAGGTGCTGCGCGATGCCGGACACACGGTTTCGCTGACCGATGTGGTTACCGTGGAAGTTCCGGACACTCCGGGCGGCTTGGCCAGCGTGTTGGATCCTCTGCGGGGTGCGGGCGTGAACGTGGAATACATGTACGCGTTCGTGGAAAAGGTGACGGACAAGGCCGTGGTCATCTTCCGGTTTGAAAACGCGGATGCAGCCCTGAAAGTTTTGAGCAAGGCGGGTATCTCCGTCCTGCCTTCGGAGATGGTGTCGAAACTCTAATCTGCCGCTGCAGCCGGACGGCGCAGGAAGCAGGAGACTCTTTCATGATCAAGGAACGCCCACAGCCTGCCATCTGGGATGCCGAGCACGAGTGCCTGCACGGGTCGGTGCTGCGAGACCTTCAGCTTGAGCGGCTGAAAAAGATTGTCCGCAAGCTGTGGAAGAACGTTCCCTATTATCGTCAGAAGATGAAGGTGGTCGGTGTCACGCCGACCGATATCCGGACATTGGAAGACATCCGCAAGCTGCCCTTCACGACCAAGGAAGACCTTCGGTTGTGCTATCCCTACGAAGCCTTTGCCGTGCCGTTGGAGAAATGCGTCCGCATTCATGCGTCGTCCGGCACCACCGGCAAGCCCACGGTGGTGGGCTATACCCGCAAGGACATGGAGACGTGGACGAATCTCTGCGCGCGCTTTCTTGTGGCCGGCGGATTGACCTCGAAAGACGTGGTCCACATTGCCTTCTCCTACGGATTGTTCACGGGCGGCTTCGGCCTGCATTACGGGGCGGAGCGGGTCGGCGCGGCGGTCATCCCGGTCTCGTCGGGCCGCACCGAGCGCCAGATCAACATCATGAAGGATTTCGGATCGACGGCGCTGGTGTGTACGCCCTCGTACGCCGTCTACATCGGCGAGGTGCTGCAGAATATGGGCATTGCGCCTGATGCCCTGTCGTTGCGCCTCGGCTTTTTTGGTGGCGAGTTCTGGTCGGAGCACATCCGCCGGGAAATCGAAGGCAAGCTTGGCGTGGTGGCCACGGACAACTATGGGCTCAGCGAGATCATCGGTCCGGGGGTATCGGGTGAGTGTCTCGAGCAGAACGGCATGCACATCTGGGAGGATCATTTCTATCCGGAACTGATCGATGCCAAGACGTGCGAACCGGTTGATCCGGCAAAGGGCGGCGAGCTGGTGCTCACGACGCTGACGAAGGAGGCGATCCCGCTCATCCGCTATCGCACGCGCGACATCTGCACGCTGACGAGAGACCCGTGCCCCTGTGGTCGCACGAGCGTGCGCATGTCCAAGGTCAGCGGCCGGTCGGACGACATGCTGATCATCCGGGGTGTGAACGTCTTCCCCTCGCAGGTTGAGGAAGTATTGTTGGAAGTCAAGGGGACCCTGCCGCACTACCAGTTGGTCGTCAAACGCGAGGGAGTGCTGGATCGTCTCGAAGTGCGCGTGGAAGTTTCCGAGCAGTATTTCTCCGACGAGATGAAGCGGCTACACGAGATGGAGAAAATGCTCGAGCACAAGCTGGAGAACCTCCTGGGATTGCGCGCGGACATCAGGCTGGTGGAACCCAAGACCATTGAGCGTTCCGAGGGCAAAGCCAAGCGCGTGATGGACCTCCGCCCGAAGGAATGACCCCAGGAATCCGGAGCGTTTCCCGTTTACAGCAACGGAACGGTTGCATACTTTACGGGCACTCTGCAGGAAAGGGATTTGGCGATGAAGAAGTACCTATGGCTAGGCGATGAGGCAATAGCCCAGGCCGCGATTGACGCAGGCCTCTCCGGCGTCTTTGCCTATCCCGGCACGCCCTCGACCGAGATCACCGAGTACATCCAGCATTCCGCGGAGGCCCGCGACCTCGGTATCCGCTCGACCTGGAGTTGCAACGAGAAGACGGCGATGGAAGAAGCCTTGGGCATGTCGTTCGCGGGACGGCGGGCCATGGTGTGCATGAAACACGTTGGACTGAACGTTGCGGCGGACCCCTTTGTGAATGCGGCGATTACGGGAGCCAACGGCGGGCTGGTGGTCATTGCCGCCGATGACCCATCCATGCATTCGAGCCAGAACGAGCAGGACAGCCGGTTCTTCGGTTCGTTTGCACAGATTCCATTCTTTGAGCCGGCGAATCAGCAGGAAGCGTACGACATTGTGCGGGAAGCCTTTGATGTCTCGGAACGGCATGGTGTGCCGGTCCTCGTCCGCTTGACCACACGGCTGGCGCACTCGCGCGCGGGCGTGCTTCGCCGCGTCGATCCGCCGCGCGCGCAGAACCCGCTGAAGTTTCCGGCAGACCCGCGTCGCTACGTTCTGCTTCCCGCCATCGCCCGGCGCAACTACTCCGAGCTGTTGGTGAAGACGAAGACGTTCGAGGAAGAATCCGAGCGTTCACCGTATAACGTGCTGGAAGATGGCCCCGACCATAGTCTCGGTGTTGTCGCCTGCGGCCTCGCGAACAACTATCTTCGCGAGGTGTTTCGCGGCGAGTCGTGCCCGCACCCGGTGCTGAAGATCGGCCAGTATCCCCTGCCGCGAGGTCTGCTCGCGAAGCTGCTCAAGACCTGCAAGAGCATCCTGGTGTTGGAGGATGGCTATCCGCTGGTCGAGGACCTCCTGCGTGGTGTGCATCTGGAGGGCCCGGTGGTTCATGGCCGTTTGGACGGCACGGTACCGCGCGCTGGCGAGCTGGATCCGAACGTGGTGGGTCGTGCGCTGGGCCGGCCGTTTGAGGTCGGCGCAAGGGTGCCGCCGGAAGCCGTGGCCCGGCCACCGACCTTGTGCGCGGGGTGTCCGCACGCAAACATGTATCAGTTTCTCCAGGAAGCCATTCAGCCATACCCCAAGGCGAAGGTGTTCTCCGACATCGGCTGCTACACGCTGGGCGCGCTGCCGCCGTACGAGGCGATCAGCTCTTGCGTGGATATGGGAGCCTCCATCACCATGGCCAAGGGCGCTGCCGAAGCGGGGGTGCATCCGGCGATTGCCGTGATCGGCGATTCAACGTTCACACACTCGGGCATGACCGGTCTGTTGGACGCCGTGGAGGATCGCACGCCGGTGACGATCATCATCTCCGACAATCTCACCACCGGCATGACGGGCGGACAGCGAAGCCCGGCCTGCAATCGCCTGGAAGAGATCGTGCTCGGCATCGGGGTGGAAAAGGATCACCTTCATATTTTCGACCCGCTTCCCGGCAAGCACAAGAGCAACGTGGAAGTGCTTCGGCGCGAACTGGAGTACAAGGGTCCATCGGTCATCATCTCCCGGCGGGCGTGCATTCGCGTGTTGAAAACCAGCGTGTGAGGATTGTCTCGTGTCGAAACAACAGGACATCATTATTGCGGGCGTCGGCGGGCAGGGGATTCTGACCATTGCCGGCCTGATCGGCATGGCCGCGCTGGATGCCGGCCTCCACGTGAAGCAGTCGGAAGTTCACGGCATGGCACAACGGGGTGGGGCGGTGGTGTCCCATCTGCGGCTGGGTTCCGACCCTGTGGCGTCTGACCTGATTCCGGTCGGCGGCGCGCATATCCTGCTCTCGATGGAGCCGATGGAGATTCTTCGTTACTTTCCGTATGCCCGCAAGGATGCGGCCATCGTAACGAACCGCAACCCGGTGAAGAACATCGTGGCCTATCCGGAGCTTGAAACGATTCTGGCGCGCATCCGCAGCCGGGAACATCACGTCATCGTGGATGGCGAGGGGTTGGCCAAGAAGGCAGGTTCCGTCAAGACGGTGAATATTGTGCTGTTGGGCGCGTCATCGGGTTTCCTTGTGCTGACACCACGGGAAATCCGCGGGCAGATCGAGAAGTTCTTTGCCCGCAAGGGTGCCGAGATCGTGGAACAGAATCTGAAGGCGTTCGAGCTCGGTCGCGAAGCGGCTGGGATCGCGCAGCCGTAGCGAGGAGGGGATCATGGATACAGTAAGGGTTATACCGTGCCTCGATATCAAGGACGGCCGCGTGGTCAAGGGTGTTCATTTCGTCGAACTCAAGGATGCGGCCGATCCCGTGGAGGCCGCGCAGGCCTACTCGGCGGGCGGAGCAGACGAGATTGCCTTTCTCGACATCACGGCGACGATCGAAAACCGGCGCACGAAGTTCGACGTGATCAAGCGTGTTGCCGCGGCCATAAAGGTTCCGCTGATTGCCGGGGGCGGCATCACCTGCAGCCTCGACATCGAAGAGGCGATGGCTGCGGGCGCGAGCGCGGTCACCATTTCCAGCGCGGCCTACCGGAATCCGGAAATGATTGAGGAAGCCGCCAAGCGATTTGGCTCCGAGCATATCATCATCGCCATCGACGCGGATGTGAACGAATCCATGCCGTCCCAGCGCGAGGTATATATCGACGGCGGACGGACGCCCACAGGTGAAGATGCTGTTGAGTTTGCGCGCCGCATGATCGATGTGGGCGCGGGACAGATTCTGCCGACGAGCAAAGCGGCCGATGGCACCAAGGCCGGCTTTGACCTGCAGTTGACGCGTCAGATTGCGGACGCGACAAAGCGGCCGGTCATTGCCAGCGGTGGCGCGGGCACGTTGGAGCATTTTCACCAGGCCGTGGCCGAAGGTCATGCCAAGGCCGTGCTGGCCGCGTCGGTCTTTCACTTCGGCATGTTCACGGTGCGCCAGGTCAAGGAGTACCTCGCGGCCCGGGGCGTGCCGGTCCGGTTGTGAGGCAGGTCGTCGAAAGCCGAAGAAGAGGTTCCTCTGCCGCGAGAGCGGCATCGGAATGACACATCTTGGGCCGCTTGTGTCATGCTGAGCAAAGCGAAGCATCTCCGTTTCGGTAACAAGTCGTTCATGCTTCACTTTGACGCCGGGTCTGTCCACTATGGGGTGTGGTTCTTGCGAAAGGGCAACCGATGATTCCTGATCTTCAATCCAGCATCTTGTGTGACGACGTGCGGCAGGAGCGCAACGGCAAGTTCATCCTGATCGGCTTGTTCGACGTCATCGGCAGTCCCAACTTCCCTCTGGTGTATCCGCGACTATTCATGGTTACGCGCTGGTGCAGCGGCGAAGGCGTATTCAAGCAGCGGACGCGCATCCTGCGGCCGGATCAGAAGACCGTGCTGGTTGAGGGGAAGGATATCCCGGTTCATCTGCCGGGCACGGAGTCGACGGCAACCAATGTGGAAGCATTTCTAAATGTGGCCTTCAAAGAAGAGGGTACACACTGGATTGAAGTGCTGCTGGACGGCGATCTGAAGATTCGATTCCCGTTGCGCGTCAACCGAGTGAATCCGCCGCCGGGCACGATGCCACCGCCGCAGGATGTGGGCGGACAGGTTTCGTAAGCAGACGGATAAGGATACCTTGGTCGACTCTGAGCGACGCTACGGCACTTCCGGTCAGGATCCTTCCGCGTCGACATCGGTTTCGACGAGCCGGATTGTGCGGGGCTTGGCCAGCTCGCGGAGCATCTTGTCGGATTCCCCGAGGTGTGAGCGGATGGCGTCCATCGTCTGCTTGAACTCCTCGGTCGAGGCGACGGCCTTCATGGTCTGTTCCACGGCGCCCTGCACGTGCAGCACCTTCTCGATGTCCGCTTCCAGCGCGGCGATCTTGCCGAGCTGATCGGCGAGATTCTGGGATGCGGTGGTCATGCGGTTGATGCTCTCGCTGAGCACGGTCTGCAACTGGGTGCCCCAGTTTTCGCCCGCCTTGCCGATCTGCGTGACGCTGCCTTCGAGCGCTTCCTTCAGCTTCGTCAGTTCGAGGGATTGCATTTCCTTCACGCGGCCGGCGAGGGTGCCCATGGCCTTGTCGAGATCGTGCGTATGGGCTTGGAAAGCGGTCCTCATCTTGTCCATGTTCGAGCTGAGACCGCCGGTCAGGTCGTTCACAACGGCGGAGAGGGCCTTCTCTGCGCTCTTGAGATCCGTGGTGGTCGTGGTAGCGGCGTCCATCCATTTGCCGACCAGTTCCGACTGGCTCTTGGCGAGCGTCGTCTCCATTTTCTCAACCTGAAGTGCGACATCCTTGACGATGCCCTCGACGGCGCTCTTCATCGCATTGGCTGTCTGTTCCGGCTGGGGCACGTGATCTTTGAAGGCCTTGTTAATTGCACCGCCCAAGGCCCCGGCCAAGTCAGACGCCGTCATGGCGGTTTGGGAGATGTTGGCGGGCAACCGGCTCAGGAGCCGGCCCATGAGATACGCGTCGATCCGATCGAGGAGCACTTGCCGTGCGAGTACGGTCAACGCCAACACAATCAGCACGGACCAGGTGAGCAGTACATCCTCGTACAAGCCCATGGCCGGGATGAGTAAGAGAATAATGAAGGCGACGCCGATGCGGATCGGGGCTTTGGCGGCTGCACTCTGCATGGCGGCCAGCTCGGCGGTCGTGGAAGCGTCGCCGCCGTTGCACCAGGAAGCCATAAGTTGGTGGACACGCTCGGCCACCAGGTTGCCGCGCTTGATTGAGTCCATGCGCTCGCGGACCGCAGCGCGATCCGCCACGTCGAGCGAATCGGGAATAGGGTTGGCGGCCAAGGCCATCGATTCGCCGATCATGGCTACCCATTCGAGGAAAAGGTAAGCCCAGGCGAGGCCGAGGCAGATGCCGATGATCAAAGCCCGCGGGTCAGCGTCGAGGACGTTGCCCACCATGACGCACCCCAACATGATGCCGATGACGAGGACATGGATGAAGTTGGGGCCGGGGTGAAACAGGGGTGCGGGGCGATCAGTCTTGGTCGTCATAAAGGGACTCCCTCAGCTCAATACGTTCGATTGCTCATTCTAGGTAAACCCCTCGGGATTGTCAAAGTTAAGGGCTGTGGCTAAACTGCGCGAAACAGGAAGACCCACGGGCAAGTGTGAGCCGGATGAGACACCATTTTCCTCCCAAATACATGCAGGGCGCTGCCATAGCCGCAGTGGGGCTGCTGCTGGCGGGCGCGGCGGCAGTTTTTCCAAGGGTTGGAAAAACAGGGGGTACCTTTTTCCAATCCTTGGAAAAAAGCACAGTTCCGATCACGGCGGGCACCGTTTTGGTGGGCAGCCGGACAGAGGAAGGGTTCCCAGCGCATCGGGCATGCTTAACACCTTATCGTATAGGTGTTTACGAAGTAACAGCCGACGAATATGCGATGTTTTTGACTGAGCAGGGCAGGAGGGATTGCCTTGCACCGCAGTTTGAGGTCCGGCGCGGCCGGATCGTGCCGAGGCGTGGGCAGGGGCGGAGGCCGGTGGCGCACGTAAGCCGGGACGAGGCGGTGGAGTACTGCCGCTGGCTGTCGGCGAAGTCCGGTGTGACGGTGCGGCTGCCGACGGAGGACGAGTGGGAGTGGGCTGCGCGAGGCGGCGTGGTGGGTGCGCGTTATCCGTGGGGGTGGGGTGCGCCGGAGGGGAAGGCGTCTTTTCGTGCGCGGCGCGTGGCGCGGGTGGGCGGGTTTGAGCCCAATGGTTTTGGGCTGTATGATGTGGCCGGTAATGTGTTCGAATGGTGCGCTACGTCGAATGGCGAGGCGGTCGTGCGCGGCGGCAGTTGGGCGGAGAGGGATGAGGCGTCGCTGCATGTGTTCCGGCGCGTGACGTTTCCGCAAGATTATCGCGGTGCGGACGTCGGGTTCCGCATCGTGGCGGAGGCCGCTGCGGCGCAGGGTGATGGCTGAGGCGGGTTGTTGATTCATGCGGTACAGACTGAAACATATTTTCGAATACGCAGTGTTGCGCAGCGTCATCGGCCTGGTGACGGTGGTGCCGTATCGCGTTGCGTTGGGACTCGGCTGGGTCATCGCGTCGATCAGCCGTCCGTTCCTCCGCAAGAAGATGAAGAGGACCGCGACCCGCATCCGATCGGTGCTGGGGCCGGAACCGAGCGACCGCGAGATCGAACGGATGGTGCGGCGTGCATGGCTCCAGTTGTGCTGGGTGGCGATCGAGGGCATGCGGACGTCGCGGATGACCGCCGATTGGATCCGGAAGATGGTGGACCTCCGTGACCTCCACATGATTGCCGACAACATGAAGGATGGGCGCGGCGTGATTGTGGCGGTGCCGCATCTGGGCAACTGGGAGTTGGCGGGCGTGGCGTGCACTCGGATGGGCGTTCGATTGATGACGATTGCCCGTTCCCAGCGGAACCCGTTGACGGATGCGTATCTTGAGCGGATGCGTGAACAAGCCGGACTTGAGTGCTACGAGAGCAGATCGGCGGCCTTTGTCGGCATCCTGCGTGGTTTGCGCGAGGGCAAGTCGCTGGCGATTCTTCCGGACCTGCGCGGGAAGGGCGGGGCGTATCGCTGCCGGTATCTTGGCGCGGAGACGGATATCCCGTCGGGCATGGCGCGGTTCGCACGCGAGGCGGGCGTACCGATCATTCCGGCGTTTACTTACCGCGAGGGCTGGGGCCGATACGTGCTGCGTGGGTTTGACCCGGTCTGGCCGGATACCTCGCTCGACCGGGACGAGGACGGGCGGCGGATGACGCAGTACGTCATGGATTGTCTCGATCGCGCGGTGCGCGAGCACCCGGAGCAGTACTTCTGGTTCAACAATCGCTGGGTGCTGGGCAAGGAGACGACCGGCGCTAATCCGCCGTCGAAGTGACAAGCGTTTCCTCGCGGTGTGCCCTGTGGGTCTGGGCTTTGGCGACGACAAGGAACAGGCAACTGGCGACGAGTATGAGTCCGCCGATCCACTGCAGGCTTCCCATCCGTTCGCCGAGCGCTCCGTACGCAAGGATTGCCGTGGCGAACGGAATGAAGAGCAGCGAGCCTTCCGACGCGATGGGTCCGAGTGTGTGGATCGCGCGATAAAACAGCACATGACCGAGCGCAATGCCGGCGATGGCCGAGATCCAGATCAACACCCATATGCGCAGTGACAGGCTGAGCACGGGGTGCCAGTCGCCCACGCCGAACATCAGCGCGATGAGGCCGGGCGCGGCGTAGAGGCTGATAACCCCGAAGCTCACGCGCGGGGAGTAGCCATGCATAAACTTCCGGACGAGGACGGAGTAGAACCCCCAGCACGACGCCGTGACGATGAGGAGGATCATGCCCGCTGCCGATGTGGATGTGGTCCCGAGGCCGCCGATGTAGAGGGCGATGAGGCCGGCCGCGGTCCCGCCGAAGCCGACCCAGAACAACGGCCGACGTGCGAGAGGTCGTTCCTCGCGCAGGAGCGAGAATCCGAGCAGCGTTGTGAAAAGGAACGAACTTCGGCTCACAAAATTGATGACGGTGGCGTCGTTGAAATAGGGGGTGAGGCCGAAGAGCATCTGGCCGACAAGATGGATGATGGCGGGCGGCAGGGCATCCTTCCAGATGTTGCGTCCCGGTGGTACTTCGTGGACGTGACGCAGCACGTAAGGAAGCCAAAAGAGCGCGGCAAAGGTGTAACGCAGGCCGTTGACCGTCCACGCATCGAGCCGGTGAGAGAAGAACTTGAGCAGCAGCGGGACGCTGGACCAGAAAAAGATCGCCGTGGCGAGAGACAGTACGGCTGCGAGTGTGCCATTCCGATTCATGGATGTGCCTGCTGGCATGACGTGGAATCTACGACTGGGTGGGGACGGGGGCGAGGAAGAAAGTGAATAGAGAGGGGGCCGCCTTTGCAGTCTCGCCAAGGCTCGACTGACTACGGCGTGACAGGGGCTTGCCATCCGAAGCTCAAGCGAAGCGCGGAGCGAAGGATGGTGGCTGGAGTCGGAATCGAACCGACGACCCAGGGCTTATGAGTCCCTTGCTCTGCCAACTGAGCTATCCAGCCATGTTGTGCCGTGGAGAAACTAGGGAAGAGGGCGGCTTTTGTCAACACGCGCCGCACGGGGTGATACCCGCTTGTGTGGGCCCGCAGGAATTGGTATTTGGGTGCCTGACAAGGATGTAACGATGCTGACAAATCTCCGCGTAAAGAACCTCGCGCTGGTGGAAAGTATCCGGGTGGAATTCGGGCCGGGCCTGAATGTCATTACCGGCGAGACCGGTGCGGGCAAGTCCATCCTGATCGGAGCGCTGAGCCTGCTGCTGGGCGACCGGGCCGATCGCGGCATGATTCGCGCGGGCGAGGATGCGTGTGGTGCGGAAGCAGCTTTTCAGCTCAAAGACTCCGCCGCGGTGGATGAGGTCCTCGAAAAATACGGGATCGATCCGTGTCAGGACGGGCAACTGATCATCCGCCGCATCATCAAGGCGTCAGGTTCTTCCCAGAGTCTCGTCAACGACAGCCCGATCACGCTGCAGGCGCTCAAGGAGATCGGCCAGTTGCTGGTCGACATGCATGGGCCGCACGATCATCAGTCACTGTTGAGTCCCGAGTTTCAGATGGATCTGCTCGACGCGTTTGGTCACTCGTGGGATGAGCGCGCAGCTTACGAGGAGACGTTCCGAAAAATCCAGGCCTTGGAAGAGCGGCGCGCCGCGTTGGAAGGCGCCGGTGAGAATGTGGCGGAACAGATCGACCTCTTGAGCTACCGCGTGAAAGACATCGAAGAAGCGGCGCCGGTGGAGGGCGAGGAGGAGAAGGTTGAGCAGGAGCAGCTGCTCGTGGGTAACGCGCAGCGCGTGTTAGAGCTGGGGCAGGCCGCTCTGCAGGCTCTCGCCGAGGGTGAGGGATCGGCCTTTGATTCGATGGCCCTTGCACAACGATCGCTCGATGAGCTGGCGCGGCTGATGCCGGAAGCGGAGGAGTGGAAGACGGAAATCCATTCGTGTGCGTCCCGTTTGCAGGAAGTGTCTGCCACCCTGCACGGTGCGCTGGATCGCGTGGAAGCCGATCCGTCCCGTCTGGATTGGTTGGATCAGCGGCTGGCGACCTATCAGAGGCTGAAGCGGAAGTATGCGCCGACGGTCGAGGGCGTGCTGAAGATTCTACAGGAATCGAAGGATCGACTTCGCAATCTGGAGACACGGGGCGAGCAGTTGGCGGAGATTGAAAAGGAGAAGGAAGCCCTGTTGCGGACCTTGCGTACACAAGGCGGGGCGCTGCGCGCGAAGCGCAGCGGGGCAGCCAATCGGTTAGCGTTGGCGGTGACGCAGGAACTTCGGGCGCTGGGATTCGCGCATGGATCATTCTCGGTTGAACTGCGCGATGCGGAGCCACATCTCTCGGGCTTGGATGACATCGAATTTGGATTTGCGCCCAACGTAGGCGAACCGATGCGACCGTTGCGCGCCATTGCCTCGAGCGGAGAAATCTCGCGTGTCATGTTGGCGTCCAAAGCGGTGCTGGCAGGCCATGATCGAATCCCGGTTATGGTGTTCGACGAAATCGATGCCAACGTCGGCGGCGAAATGGGCAGTGCGGTGGGGCGGAAGCTTGCAGAAGTGGCGCGCCAGCACCAGGTGATTTGCATTACGCATCTTCCGCAGGTGGCGGTCCACGGTGTCTCGCATCTCGCAGTGACCAAGTCCGTCAAAGACAGCCGGACGATGACCGAAGTGAAACAGCTCGACGAACGCGGCCGCGTGGAAGAACTGGCGCGAATGTTGGGCGGCCGGGATTTGACCAGCGTCACACTCAAGCATGCGCGCGAGATGCTGGATGGCGTGAAGCGCTGAGTGTTGGCTCAATTCTTCTGAAGTTCCTGCTGGGCGGTATAGCGCAGGCGGACGGCATCATCGCTGGTGAGCTCGCCCGACTTGGCCAGGCTGGGGACGGCGGCATAGACGAAATCGGCCAACTGTTCGCGGGTCCAGCCCTTCTTCTCCTGCAGCAGGCGCAGGTATTCGATATCCTGCAGGGCGCGACGCAGGGTCTTCAGCCGGAGCGATGCATAGGGTTTGTCCTGGTTCGCGGGCATGCCGCAGTAGAACAGCGACTGCGGACTCCCGCGGAGCCAATGTTCGGGAAGACCGATGGTCTCGCGGATGCTCCATCCGTCCGCGCCTTCGCAGAAGCCGGCGAGAGCCGTGGCTTCGACATCCAGCGGGGTCCGGCCCAGCGGTGCGCCTTCCGTCATCAGCCACAGCGTTTCGTCGGATAATTTCTGCCGTTCACGCAGGCGCTGCCACGACAGGGGATCGGTATCGCTCACCGTCAGCAGGGAGAAAACGCCGATGCCGTAGTTGCCGATCAGACTCCCGTCGGGGACCGTGACGCGGAAGACAAACTTGTTCTTGGGCCATGCCGAGGCATCCGATGCGGCGACCAAGGCATAGGATTCCAAGGCCATGAAGTCGTCACGGAACAGAGGCTCACCAAGAAACCATGGCGGTGCCTTGCCCTTGTACGCGGTGGTCGGGACGTTGTTCAGCCAGAGATGCGCTGCGGTGGTGGACCAACCGCGGGATCTCAGATGCTCGCGAAACTTCTGGAGCGACGAACGGAAAGCCCGCCAGTAGTTGTTGTCGAGGCAGCTATAGATGCCCTCGGCAGGTCCGCTGAACACCTTGCATCCCGAGGGGGTGATGACTTCCTGATCCGTGCAGAGAAATCCGTCGAGCAGTGAGGCCGGCCAATTCTCGAAGAGCGGAAGAATAAAATGCGAGGCGGGTTCGCTGCCTTGGTCCAGGCCGCTGAATACGGAGCCGTCGATCACCCCTGCGTATCGATCGTCCCACGCCTGCCACGAGGGGATGGTGAGGTCGACGCCCTTTCCTGCGACGCGCGGGGCGAAAGGTTCCGTTACCTCACCATTCCTCTGATAGGGCAGCACGGCCATGGTGCAGAGGTGCTCGCGAGCCATGCGGTAGTAGGCCTGTTCAACGGGCAGGGCGTCATCCCTGTTCATCGCATCCTTCTTGTAGAGGAGCGCGAGCGACGGTGGTGCAAGAAGTTCCGCGGTGAATTCCGGTCTCGGCAGCGTGATGGGCAGGACTTCGAGATTCACATTCAGTTCGCTGGAGGTTCCGTCATCGCGGGTGATCTGGATGGGGCCGCGATAGACGCCCGGTGCGGTGGACGCGGGTATGTACAATTCAGCCAGCACGGATTGGCACGTTTGATTCGGCAGCCGATTGGGCAGCGCGGAGAGGGTCATACTTCCGGAGAGTGGAAGCAGAAGGTCGGCCGTCCAAATGCCGCCATCCGCCGGTGTGGTGGTGTGCGTATACCACGCCCGGTAGAAACGGAAGCCGACACCCGGCATGCCGCTCTTCCCCGCTTGGAGCGGCTGCGCGGAGAATTTGAGCGTGGGGAAATCGGCTCCTTTCTTCACCAGGGAAATGATGAAACTGACGGTCTCATTTCGCGCAGCGCGAAGCCGAATGGTGCGGGAGGTGCGGTCCCATATATGAGACGAGGTCAGCGGTGCGCGGGCACGCGTTGCGTCGGCGTAGGCGCCGTTGATTGGGTCCACAGCGGCGGTCTCGTCGATGACCTGGAGACCGAGGGCGTTGGCGGCCACATCGATCGGTGCCGCGTCATACGTGTCGAGCTTGGCGGTCTCGGGCAGGGAGAGCAACTGGGGCGTGCGCACGGTTACTTCATTGAATGGGCCGGCCTGACCTGCTTCGTCGACGGCGCGAACGAAGAAGATGTAGGACATGTCGGGCTCAAGCTCATCGACGATCATCTGATCCTTCTGGCCGCCGGGTTGCGGGAACGGGATCAGGTTGCGCGGCATGTCCTGTGCGCGATCGGCGGTGTTCGGGGCCAGGGCCCAGCGCACGTCGTAACGGAAAGCTTGTCCCTCCTTGCCGTCGTCGCCCGGCGCGGTCCATGTGAGGAGAATGCCCACGCGGTCTCGCCGACGGAGGGACGGATGCGCATAGGCGCAGAGGTCCGACACATCACCGGGTGGCGCCATATCGATGAGGGCACCCTCGACTTCCAGATAGTGGCTGTTTTCCGCATCCTCGCGGCTGGCCACGGAGAGGGGTGCGTCGAGCTGCCCCTTGGCGTCCGTGATGGCCACGCCGTAGGCGGCATCGGCGACAAGAGCTTGGATCACGATGGGGTCGAGCGAGATGGATATCCAACCGTCAGCGTTGGTGGATGTCGAACCGAGTTCGCCGAACGCGGTGATGGAGCCGCCATTTCCGCGGATGACGTGAGGCAATGACGCGCCGTCTTGTCGCCAGGGCCGGTTGCCATAGTTCGCCCAGCGGAAGGTAGCGCCGGCGGTGGTCATGTCCTGCGTTGTGCCCTTGCCTTCGTCCCATGGCGTGGGAAGTGTGCTGAAGCCGAGGGCACGGCCCCGCCCGGATTTCACTTTGGCGTTCCACGTTGCGCGGTTGATGGTCCATCCGCGGATTCGGCTGATGTCAAATTGGGCCAGCACCATGGAATCGTTGCCCTGCAGGAGCAGTTCCGTGGCGGCGCCGACATTGTGATCTTCGTTTCGCGAGACGGATGTGTCTGCGACCGGCGTCAGGCGCGCCTGTTTGAGGTGGGCGCGCTCAATATAGCCGGGCGACCAGACCGTGGGCCGTGGCGGTTTGATGTCCGGTACGGTTGATGTGTCGGGCGCCGGCGATGCGGGAGCCGGTGCAGCCGTCGGGGCTGATGTGGTGGAAACAGGGGTGGCGACCTTGGGTGCCGGGGAAGGGGATTGAACAGCCGCAGGGGTTTCTACCCGCTCGGTCCGCCTGACCACCTTGGCACCCGGGGGCAGGTTGGGGTAGAACTCGGCCTCGCTCTTGGCTCCCTCGCGCGATTTCAGCTGTGCATTGCGGACGCCCTTGTAGAACAGGCCGCCGAGGGCAATGGAGACGATAACGGCTGAGGCGTAGACCAAGCCGGAAACGAAGTTGAACGGCATCACCGATTTGTGGCGGTGAGGCGTCACATGGCGTTTACGAATTTTCCGCATCAACCCCTCTCCCGACCCGTGGGGAACCAAATGGCCTCCATCCGCAGGATACAACGAAACAGACCGTGGATACAAGGCCGGAGCGCGGGGTCAACGCAGCCTTTCAGTGTGCCGCATGGTGATCCCATGCGGCGCTGAGCTGGAAAATGCCGATGGCCTGCGTCGGATTCTTTACGGCGAAGGGGTACCAGTCTTCCCGGCGGTGGAATTGCACGGCGTGGTCCCATGAGTGGACGGAAAGCGAGAGGAAGAAATTGCCCTGCATGAGGGTCAGTGGATCGATGCGGAGGCGGACCGAACCCTCACCCTCAATGGAGGGGATGCGGTAGTTGGCAATCTGGGTGTTGGAGCCGAAGACGTAGAACCCATTGCCGGTCTTGATGGAGAACCCGAAAACGGGATTGTCGATTTTCTTGCCGGCGCGGTAGAAAATCTCTGCGACGAGCGGCTGTCCCGTGGTGAAGGTCGCGGCCTCATGGCCCGCTGCGTCGAGGAGTTTGACGTCGGTGATCTCCACGTCGCGGGTGCCATACTCCTGCGTGTAGAGATAGCCGCCTTCGCCCATGTAGGCCTTGATATACTTCAGGATCACGTCGGACGGGTTGCCGCGTTCCACGAGCCGGCCGTGGTGGATCAGAAATGCCTCGTCGCAGAATTCCTCGACGGTTTGCAGCGCGTGGGACACGAAGAGCAGCGTCTTGCCCTTGCGCTGAAATTCACGGATGCGATCAAGACACCTGAGCTGGAAGGCGATGTCGCCGACGGCGAGCACCTCGTCGATCAGCAGGATGTCCGGGTTCATTTCGACGGCGACGGCAAAGCCGAGTCGGACATACATGCCGCTGGAGTAATGCTTCACCGGCATATCGATGAAGTCCTTCAGTCCGGCGAAATCGACGATGTGGTCGAAACGGCGGCGCACGTCCTCGCGCGCGATGCCGAGGATGGCCGCATTGAGAAAGACGTTTTCGCGACCGGTGAGGTCGGGGTGGAACCCCGCGCCCAGTTCCAGTAGCGAAGAGATGCGCCCGTCGGTGGTGATGGAGCCCTGCGTGGGCGTGATGGTGCCGGCCACGAGGCCCAGCAGGGAGCTTTTGCCCGAACCGTTGGGGCCGATAACGCCGACGGTGCGGCCCTTGGGAATGGTGAAATCGACGTCGTGCAGGGCCCAGAACGGCTCTGTCCGTGCGCCGCGAAGTGAGTTCAAAATGGAACCGAACAGCGTGGGCGGCGCGACGCCCTGCTTCCGGTAGCACTTGCTCACGTTTCTGGCTTCAATAGCGTTCATCAGAGCATATCCGCAAAAAATCTCTGGGCGCGTTCGAATACTGCGCAGGCCACCGCAAACAGAACCAGCGGGATGGCCAGGCCGATGATGCTGGAGACGGTCCACGGAAAAACAGCGCCCGGCAGCGTGATCGCGCGGTAGGCGGTGATGATGACGGCCATCGGGTTCAGCAAATACAGATCCATGACCCACGGGGCCTTGCCCGCGAAGCGTTCGACAAAGGAAAGATTATACATCACCGGGCTGACGAAGAACCATGCGCTGAGAAGTACGCCGACGAGGTGTTGCGTGTCGCGAAAGTAGACGTTGGAGCTGGAGAGCAGCAGGGCGATGGCGAGGTTGAAGATCGTGTGATAGAGCACGACCACGGGGAGAAGGAGCAGCCACCCGCTCATCGATGCGCCACGCACGTGCAGCAGCACGGCAACGATGACAAACTGGACGAGGAGCGAGAGAAGAAAATTCACGAGGTTTGCCAGTGTGTTCGCGGTGGGCAGGATGATGCGGGGGAAGAAGACCTTCTTCACCAGGTTCGAGTTGCCGGTGATGCTGGTCAGGCCGCCGCTGACGGAGAGCGCTGTGAACTGCCACGCAAAGACGCCGATGATGATTTCCTCGGTCGGAACGCCGCGCCCGGCGAGCAGGCGGAGAAAGAAGACATAGATGATGGCCATCAGGAGCGGGGTCAGAATGCTCCAGAGAAAACCAAGGAGGGAGCCCTTGTAGCGGCTCTTCAACTCGCGGGAGACGAGATTCGCCAGCAGCTCGCGTCGCCCGGACAATGTGCGAAGAAAACTCATTGAAACCTTGGCGCGACCCACGGGGTGCTGCGCGCGCTTTCCTTTCTACCGCGATCCGGACTTCTTTTCCAGCGCTTCGAGCACCAACGTGGCCCGGCCGAAGCCCGGCACCTGGTCCTGCGCGCTGATGTTGAGCTCGGCCAGCCGCCACGGCGGCCTGTTGCCGGACTCCGAGACGCGATCAAGCAATCGGGAAAGATCGGCCAGGCGGATACGATCGATGGTTACTTCCACGCTGCGCAGGGTCCAGCCTTCGGCTAGGGGACGCGACTCGCGGAGCCGTTGCTGGGTCTCGATGCCGGGGAAGGCGCTGCGGAGAAGGTTGTCCAGCGGCGCGGGTGTGTGCTGCGGCAGCTTTTCATATAGCTCGATTGCGGCAGTTTCCCGGTCGCAGCCGGCCTGCAGGACGCGCAGTTTTTCCAACGTGTCGATCCGGCTGCGGATCTGGCGCGCGGATTCCGGTGTAAGGCGCAGCGCCTGCACGGTGATGAGGATTCCGGCGGCGAACATCGCCGCCGACGCCATAAGAAACATGGAGCGCCGCGTCACGATGACGGCCCTCCTGCGGATCGCGCGCCCTTGATGGTGAAATGCACGCGTTCGTCCTCGAGCGCATCCTGCCGTTCGATACTGACGATGAACCCCGCGTTGCGCAGCGGCGCGGCGAGTCCGGCGCAGCGGTCCCAGTCGGGGGAGCTTCCGCGCAGCGTGGCTACGTCGTCGATCAGCGACAGCGCCTCGATGTCCATACCCGTGTCGCGCGCGATTTTCAGGATGTCGGACAGCAGGCTGGTGAGGGGTGGTTCAACATTCTGGAGAAAAGGCGTCAGGGTTGGCGCGCGTTGTTCGATCGCTCGCTGTACGGTCAGGATCTCCTGACCTTTCGGAATTCGCGACGTGCGCGCGAGTTTTGAGGCCAGGCTGCTGATGGATTCCTGCAGGAGGCCCCGACGCTGCTCCAGGAAAGCGCGCCAGGTCAGTCCCATACCGCAGAGGAGCAAGCCTGCGACAAGGCAGGTTGTGGCGGCCAGCGAGACTTGGCGTTCCTGCCACAACGCCGCCCGCGGATGCGCGAGGGCGCCCGACCGGAAGTTGCAGGAGAGGGGTGTACTCCGCAGGCTCCGGGCGGCAAGGGCCCGGGCGAGGAAGAGAGATGGGCGATCGTGTGTCGCAAAGCGAATGCTGCCGGTTCCGCCTAGCGCCGTCTGCAGCGCGGCGATCGCGGTGGATGTGGCGCCGGGGCCCGTCCATAGCCACAGGACCGGTTGACTGTTGGCGGCGGGTTGCGAGAGCAATACCTGTCGCGCGCGCTGGGCAAATTGGCGGATTCGGTCCGGGTCGGCTTCCAACTCGGCCCATCCCATTCGGATGGCATGGGAACTGGCGTAATCCAGACCGCGCCCGGTGACCAGTGCTGCATGTTCCGTGCCGAGGCAGGCCACGATGCGCACGGTGTCCCGCTCGGGAGGAATCTCCTCTGTGCTTTGGCTCCACAGCGCGAGACCTTCGTGGTCCAGCCGGTCCGGCGACACGCCCATGTCCTCAAGGGCGGCGAGACGTTGCTCGACATCTTCCGTGCGCGCGGCTACGCCGAGGGCGTCCACGGACCCGGCGCTGTTGCGACCTACGCCTACGAACTCGCACCGGCACGCCTCGATGGGGAAAGGCAACTGGATATCCAGCATGGACGGCAGCACCTTGCGCGCCTTGGTCACGGAGGACAGGGGTGTTTGTATCCAGCGGGTAAGGCTCTCGTGGACAGGCATGCAGGCCGAGACCAGCGCGTGGCCGGCTTCCGCCTCGGCCCGCACGCGGGCGAGGATGGCGGTGGTCGACGCATCGGGCGGACCCGCGTGATCGAGCACCGCTTCTTCCTTCAGCCCGCGTCGTGTCCGCTCGGAGCGAACGACAACCAAGCGGTTGCGCGCGGCGTCGACGCCATAGCTGATGCTGCATTGCCGGGCTTCAAACATATCCATCTCGCGCTGTGTCAGAAGACCCACTGGATCGCGTCCACATCGCCTTGCGCATCGCGCCGGGCCAGCACGCGAAGGTGCTCGGTTCGGCCCTCGGCATACGCTTGCACGTCGACCACGAATGCGGAACTCTTCACATCAAGATACCTGCCTGCAGTGCGCAGGAACTGCGGGTCCGCGGAAATCGCGGAGGTTTCCACGGAGCGGATGGGGCCGAGGGCGCGCTGGAAAAGAATGGCCGCCACGAGATCTTCGCGATCGAGCCCGAGAACGCCAAGAAGGACCTCCTTGCTGGCGGTATTCACGTTGACCGGCAGCGGCCGCGCGCGCGGCAGCGGCACGACGGTAAGGCAGTCCACGAAGTCGGCGTTGAAGACTTCGAGCGCGCTGTGACGCGGATGCCGTTCAAAAAAGGCGCGTGAGAATCCCCGCACCTGCGCCCACTCACCCCACGAGTAAAGGATACGGTTGGCAGGACGGTAGGGCGGCGTCAGCGTTTTGTAGTAGGCGGATTCGCCCGTGCCGTCATCGTCCCCGTCGATCCAGTCCTTGAGGGCTTCGACGCGCTCAACGGGGGAGAAGTCGCCGCAGAGCGTCATGATGTCCATCACGATGTCGTCCGCCGTGCGGGTGGAGTTGCCGGTGGTGGTTACGGCGAGATTGTTGACGTCGAAACAGCGGCTCTCGTCGAGGATGCGCACGCGGGTGGTGATGCCGGAGGGATCCTTGACTTCGCGCGTGATGGCCCACGCCTCATTGGTGTGGTCCACGACGAGGTCCTCGTCATCGGCGAGCCGTTGGAGGGCGGCGTGTGCGGCGTCCGTGGCCGCATGCTGAAGCTGTGCGGTCAGCACCGAAGCCTGCCGCTGCCGCAACGCGGCGCGTGCGGCGGTCTGCGCCTGCAGGACGAGTCCGGCGACAAGTCCCAACATGATCAGCACGAGGATCAATACCGCGCCACTTTCATCGGAAGGGGTTGCCGGATCCGCTTCAACCGTCGCGGGAGTTGCCTCGCCGAACTTCGTATTGAGATAGGGTTGCGGACGGTGCTGGCTGGTGCCTGTGCCGCGGAATCGCTCCAGGATCAGCCGGAGCACAATGAGGAGGACCCCGACGACAAGGTAGCCGAGGCTGAACGCCGCCATGCGGTGATGATTGGCCGTGAACACGCGGAGGAAACTCAGCGCGAAGATGATGACGCTGCAGATCAGCGACAGGATGCCCACGACGAGGGACAGCAGCGACACCTTCTTAAAGAAACGTCGCCGGGCATGGTAAGCGTGGCCCTGTCTCTGCCGGCGTTCTCTGTCTCGGTGCTGCGTCATGGGGCCTTACTATGTCGGAAGCCTCCCGGCCGCGCCACAAAAAATGGAGGCCCTGTATGACGTCACGGAGCCTGCGCTTGAACTCCGGAAGGCTTTGGAACACAATGCGGCGCGAAAGAAATGACCATGTCACGCATTGCCTATCTTGTGTTGCCGGCGTTGGCGCTGATGGCGGGGTGCAAAACCACCACGTTGAAAAAGCCTGCGGTGCAGCCTGCTGCCGTGGTTCAGCCATTGCCTGCCGTCACCACGAATACCCCGGCCGCGGTGACACAGCCTTCACCCAAGGCCGCCCGGCGCCAGGCGGAGCGCGAGGCGGAACAGTATCGCGACGAGGTCCGTCGGCTGGAGAAAACGGTGGCCGGCCAGCGCGAGACCCAGGAGAAGCTCAACGCCAAGATTCGGGCTGTTCAGCAGCAGATTCAGCAGGCGCAGGAGGAATTGCAGCGGTTGCAGGGCGGTACGCTCGACTCGGACGTGCGCTTGGCGAGGAACGAGACAGCCCTTCAGAAGCTCAAGGACAATTCCGGCTTGCCGGAAGGGGCCGCTGGTCGCGAAGCAGCGCTGAAGAAGACGATCGCAGAAGAACAGCGGAAGGTCAGCACGCAGGAGATCCTGCTGGAACAGAAGGAGCGGGAAATACGCGATCTGCGAGAGGCGATTTCCGCTCGCGACGAGCAGTTGAAGCAGAAGACGCCGGTGGCGGAGCCGCCGTCCGTGGTTACCAATGCGCCCGCGCTCGCAGTGACGCCGAAACCCACGCCGGTTCCGCCGGCGGTGGTGTCGACCGCCGTACCGCCGCGCGTTGTCGCTGCCCGGTTGGTGACCGATGGACAGCAACTGGTGAAGGAAGGCAAACTGGCCGCGGCAGAAGATTGCTTCACGCGTGCGCTGGCGCTCAACCCCAAGCTGGATGATGCGCGATTTGGTTTTGCCTCGTGCCGCTATGCCACGGGAGATGTGGCGGGTGCAAAGAAGGCGCTCGATGAATTGCTGAAGAGGAATAAGAGGCACGGTCCCGCGCTGGGATTGGCCGGGATCATCGCCCTCAAGCAAAACGATTTGCGTACGGCGAGGGACCGCTTTGAGCATGCGGTGAAGCGGAGCCCGAAAGATGCGCGGCTGCATACGAATCTGGCCATTGTCTATGATGGCATGAGGAAGAAGAAAGCAGCGCTGAGGGAATTGCGAAAGGCCGTAGCTCTTGATCCGAACCTGGCGGAGGCGCGGTTCAACCTCGCCATTCTCCTGGTGTCGGAGAAGCCGCCGAAATTGACCGAGGCCAAGCACCACTACCAGACCGCTCTGCAACTGGGGAGTACGCGTGATGAGAGACTTGAAAAGATTCTGTACCAGTAATCAAAACCCGATGAACCTGTGCTCGTGGGTGCTGGCCGCCGCGTTGTGGCTATCGGCGATGTCCGGGGCATGGGCGGAGGAAGGCGCCGTGCCGCCTTTGCAGGAGGCATCGGATGCCTATGTTGCGCTGGTGCAGGCCGACCAGGCACGGGATCGCAGCGATTGGAAGGCGGCGGCGCAGGGGTACCGCGAGGCCACCCAGCGTTACACCAAGTTGAACAAGCAATATCCAACATGGGAGCCCGACATCGTTCAGTATCGCGTGGCCTATTGCATGAACCAGATCGAGGTGATCGGCCAGAAGACGGGGGTTTCCAATCCGATGCCCGCGACAACAGAGGTGACAGCCGCCCCGGTCGCGGCAGCGGCCACCGCCGCGACCAAGGCGCCTGCCGGCGATTCATATCGCGAGCGCTACCTGGCGATGCTCGAAGAGAATCAGTACCTGCGCCAGCGCATGGCCGAATTGCAGGGCGCGGCGGATGAGGGCGGTGGGGACGCAGAGCTGCCGGCGCAAACCAATGCCGAGGTGATTGCAGATGGGGTTCAGGATGTGCCTGTGGAGCAGGAACTGGCCGAGGTATTGAAGGAGAACGCGGGGTTGAAGTCGCGCGTGCGTGAACTTGAAGCAAGCGCAGAGGGTGCGTCGGCAACCAATCCGGTCATGGAATCCCTGAAGGGACAGATGGATGCGGTGCGTCGCGAGAATGTTGAATTGAAGAAGGCGTTGCATGACGCCGTGTCCACGGGCGGGGCTGCTCCGGTGGCCTTGATGCCCGATGCCACCGATGAATTCCCCAACCTTATGCGTGCAGCACTGGCGCAGGAGCGGCAGGGCAATTTCCCGGCAGCGCTCCATATCTACGAGCGTGCGGTGGCGCTGCGTCCGGCGCATGCAGAAGCGGCCCGGGCGAAAGCGCGATGTCTGCTCCAGCAGGATCGTGTCAGCGAGGCGATGGGCGTGTTGCAGGGCGTCCTCGCCCGAAATCCCGGCGACAACCGGGCGCGCCTGCTGATGGGTATTGCATCATGCAAGGCTGGGCTGTTCAGCGACGCTGCGGAAGTCTTGCGGCCGGTGCTGCAGACCGATCCATCGAACGCCCGGACGCAGAACGCGATGGGCGCGGCCTATATGGGGCTTGGGGATTTGCAGGCGGCGCGTGTAACGTTGGAGAAGGCGGTTTCGCTCGATCCCGGCTTGGGCGACGCCCAGCTCAACCTCGCGCAGGTGCTGGCGGTGGGGCCCCAGGCCGATCGCTTGAAGGCCCGGGAACATTACGCCAAGGCGATCGAGCTGGGTATGTCGGCGGATCCCGCCCTTCAGCAGATTCTCAACACACCGTGAAGTAGATCTCGGTGCGGCGCGGCTACTGATTCCATCTGACCCGATCGGTCAGGAACAACTGGTCCATGTTGCCGAGGGGGAACCCCTGCGTCAGGGGGAAATCGCTCGGGATTCGGCCTTCCTGGATGGGGAACCATGTCTTCTCGGGGCCCATGAGGAGCCCGCGAACAAAGGGTTTGTCCCTCGTGATCGTGGTGAAATAGAGGCCGCTGACCTTCTTGTGGAAATCGTTGATCTCGTAGAAATCATCCACCGTATCCGGCAGGAGCAGCGAATTCCGGTTGCCGTACCAGGCCGTGGCCCATGGCATATCCGTGCAGATCATCTCCTCCGGCGTCAGCATCTTGCTCACGTGCATGATGAACGGCGGGAAGTAGGGTGGGTAAGGCATGGGCGCGCGCGGCGGCAACATGGTCAGGATGAGTGGCATGGCGCCCAGCAACATGAAGAGGGCGGTCAGCGCCAGGTTATATAGACGGACGCGCAGTTGCAGGCGGTCGAGCAGGATGAAGAAGAATGCAAGGCCGTAGACAATGATCAGGGGCCAGAACATGTGAAGCAGGCGGATGGTGGATTCACCGAAAGCGCTGGCCACGATGGTGAGCAGTGCCATGGAAAGGGCCATGCCCCAGCGGAGCACGTGTACCGCGGTTCTCATGAAACGGTAGAAGAACGCGGTGAGGAAGAAGCAGATGAATAATCCGTCGCCGAGCGAGCGGATCGAGCCCTGGTAGAACTTCGCGATATTCTCCATGGCGCGGCCCTTGACCTCGCCGAGCAGCTTGCCGGGCGTGATGGCCGGGGAGAGGTCCCTCTCGAAGGTCGAGTTGCCGGGAGTCACGGAGGCATCGAGCGTGGTGTAGGGGGCGAGGCCGAAGGGGCTGCCGCTGACCATGACGTTACGCACAAGCCACGGCGAGGCCAGGACCAGGAAGACGACCACGAATCCGGTTGCCCATTTCCATCCGTTGCGCGGAAAGAGCAGGCCGATCATCAGCGCGATGCCGGGCACGAGCGTCGCCGCAGCATAACGGGTCCAGAACGCCATCGCGCACAGCACAACCGATGCGGCGAGCGCCATCATCCACTTCATGGCCGGCGCGTCTTCCTCGCGCAGGAGAACGGCCAGTGTCGTGGCGTAGAGGGCGGCGGTGGCCAGGAAGGTGACAAAGGAAACACTGAGGCCGGAGATGCTGTCGCTCCAGACGGTGTCGCTCAGGAAAAACATGGTTACCGCGAGCAACGCCATGCGCCGGTCGAAGAGGCGACGTGTCATCAGGAAGAGGATGATGCCGGTGAGCAGCGTGAAGAGATGGCACATGGGGATGACCACCCATTGCTCGGGGGCGAACATGGCGGAGACCTTGTCGCTCACGAACGAGGTGCCTGAGAGTTTGAAGCCGGCGGCCAGCACGGCGGGCCAGAGCGGTGCGTGCAGAATGTCGGGATGCGCATCAATCTGTGCCTTGTGCTGACTCGAGTTCTTGACCAGGTACCACATGCTGGCCGGGCGGACACACTGGGTGATGAATCGGCCGTGCGTCATCAGGTTGCGGCCCAGTTGGGCGTTGTCCATCGCCTCGGGATCCTTCAATCCGCGGAACTGCGTCGCGGTGTAGAGGAGCATGACGATCAGGATGAAGAGGATATAGAGACCGCCCTTGATGAGGCGCAAGCCGATGCCCACGTCCACGTTGTAGACTAGGTTCTGAATCCTGTTCTCAAACGGTTTTGCGGCCATAGCGTCTCCTCAATGATCCGGGCCAAGCGCGCATAGTAACTCGACCGGGCGGGATCGAAAAAGCCTAATCTCCGGGCGGTGTGTTGTCCGCATCCTTCTCGCGCAGGCCATATTCGTTCAGCTTGCGGTGCAGGGTGCGGCGGCTGATGCCGAGTTGGGCGGCCGCCTTTGTGCGGTTGCCTGCGTGGTGTTTGAGTGCGTCGGCGATCATGCGTTTCTCGGCGTCCTGCAGGGACAACTCCGCGCCGGCGGTGGCCGCGGGGCGGTGGGGTAGCGCCGCCTTAAGCTGGGCTGGAATATCACGGACGCTGAGCTTGTCGCCCCGGCAGAGCACGACCATGCGCTCCATCGCGTTGCGGAGTTCGCGGACGTTGCCGGGCCACGGATAGGCGGCCAGCAGTTCCATGGCCTCGGGCGTGATGCCGGAAATAGCCTTGTTGTTCTCCCTCGCGAGCGTGGTCAGGAACTGCTGCACGAGCAAGGGGACATCGCCCGGCCGCTCGCGGAGCGGCGGCAGATGGATGACCATGACATAAAGACGGTAAAAGAGGTCTTCGCGGAAACGGCCTTCCTCCACGAGCTTCTTGAGGTCGCGGTTGGTGGCCGCGATGAGGCGGACGTCGACATCGACCGTGTCTTGCCCGCCGACACGTTCGAATTTCCGTTCCTCGAGCACGCGCAGGATTTTGACCTGGGTGTTCGGATCGATCTCGCCGATTTCATCGAGGAAGAGGGTGCCGCCGTCGGCGAGTTCAAACCGTCCGCGCCGGCGCTCCGCGGCGCCGGTGAAGGCGCCCTTCTCGTGTCCGAACAGTTCGCTCTCGAGAAGGTTGTGTGCAAGCGCGGCGCAATGGACGGGCACGAAGGGGCCCCGCGCCTGGGCGCTCATGCGGTGGATCGCCTGGGCCACCAGTTCCTTGCCGGTGCCGCTCTCGCCCTGGATCAGTACGGTCGCGCGCGAGGGCGCAACCTGGCGGATCGTGTCGAACACTTCTCTCATGGCCGGCGACTGGCCGATCATGCTTTCCATGCCGAACTTGGCATCGAGCTGTTCATGCAGCCGGCGATTTTCGGTCTCCATCTCGCGTCCGCGGAGCGCGCGCTGGAGCAGGAGCTCGAGGCGATCGAGGTGGACCGGCTTGGTGAGAAAATCGTAGGCGCCCCGCTTCATCGCCTCGACGGCAGTCTCGATGTTGCCGTAGGCGGTGAGCAGGATGCAGACAGGGGCGGGGGTGCGGGCGAGCGCCCGCTGCATCAGGGTCAGCCCGTCCATGCCGGGCATGCGGACATCGCTCAGCATGACGTCCACGTTGTGCTCGCCGAGCAGAGCCATCGCGCTTGTTCCGCTCTCGGCGAGGAGGATGTCGTAGTTGCGGCGGAGTGCGCGGGCGAGGCCCTCGCGTGTGTTCTTCTCGTCGTCGACAATGAGGATGAGAGGTTTGCGGTTCATGTGGAGACTCCGGGCGCAGTCTGTCCCGATGGGCGATGTGCCTTGAGCAGGCGGATGCGCCGCTCATCGCGGGGCAGGTACAGGGTGAACGTTGTGCCGATACGCGGCTCGCTTTGCACTTCGATCTGGCCGCCATGGTCCCGCACGATACGTTGGACGATCATCAATCCGAGGCCGGACCCCTCGGCCTTGCTTGAGTTGTAGGGTTCGAAGATGTGGCTCAGGTCCTCCGGGGGAATCCCCGGGCCGGTGTCCTTGAACGACACGGCGACAAACCGGTCCGTGGAGCCCGTCTGGATGCGGAGCAGCCCGCCCTTGGGCATGGCCTGGATCGCGTTGCGGATGATGTTGAAGAAGGCCTGCTTGATCTGGGCGATGTCCATCTGGACGGCCGGCACATCGTCGGCCGGCTCCACTTCGACGAGCACGTCGCGGTCGTGGATCTCGTGTTTCAGAAATTCGAGCGTATCCCGGAGGACCTGGCCCACGTGTGCCTTTTCGAAATGGGGTTGAGTCGGGCGGATCGCGCGCAGGAATTGCGAGATGATGCGGTCGAGTCGCGACACTTCCTTCTTGGCGACCTCCACCAGTTCGCCCAGGTTCTGGCGGTCGCCCTCCGCGAGATGGGCGATATCGCGTTCGATGAGCTGCAGATGGATGTTCAGCGAATTGAGCGGATTGCCGATCTCGTGGGCGACGCCCGCGGCAAGAAGCGTCAAGGCGTTGAGCTTTTCGGACTCGATCGTCTGGGCCTCCTTCTCGCGTTCGCTGGTGATGTCGCGGAGGATGACGACGGCGCCGCGGCCATCCTGTTCGGCGGCGGCCAGCGGGACGACGTAGAAATCCACGAAACGGTGTTCGGGGTAGGAAATCTCGATTTCGCGGCTGACGAGGTGTGCCCATTCCTCTTCGTCGAGCTGGAGGATACTCTCCCAGTCCATGTCGCGCAGGTAGCGACGGATGGGCTGCCCCTCCACGCCCTCGCGCGGCAGTCCGAGCATGGTGGCGGCGGCGCGGTTGGCATAGACCACGCGGGCCGCTCCATCGAGCACGATCAACCCCTCGCGCACCGCGTTGAAAATGGTCTCGAGCAGACCCTTCTCGCGGGCGAGCCGGAGGAAGTGCGTTTGCAGGCTTCCGGGATCCAGCTTGTCCAGCCGATCGATCAATTTATCGAGGAAAGCGGTCTTCATGAAAACAAGGCAGCCTCAAGCTCGACTGCATATTGTTACATCATGTGAAAAGCGCAAATCAAAAATCCGGCTGTGCGGGTTCGGACCGCGTTCCGATCTTTGACATTCGGGGGCGGCGTATGCTATGTTCCGCGCCTGTATATTGATGTTTGAGGGTGTGAGATGTCGGAGTCTGCTGGTCAGCAACTGGTGCTTGTGCTGAACCGCCTGTGGCAGGCCGTCAATGTCTGTACGGCGGAGCGGGCACTCGCTTTGCTCTACACCGGCCACGCGCAAGTTGTCTACGAGGGCGAGACCGGATTCAACACCTTCTCCTTCCGCGAGTGGTGCGACTTCTCCGAGTCCTATAACGACCAGGCCGCCGTCAGCACGATTTCGCTCCGGATCCGGGTGCCCCGCATCATCCTCCTGTTGTTCTTCGACCGTATACCGAACAAGGAGGTCAAGTTCACCCGGCACAACGTGTTCGAGCGCGACAAGAACACGTGCCAATACTGCGGCCACAAGTTCGACCGCAAGGATCTCAACATCGACCACGTGGTGCCGCGTCTGCGTGGCGGGCTGACGACGTGGACCAACGTGGTCTGCAGTTGCGTCGACTGCAACCGCCGCAAGGGCAGCCGCTCCCCGGAGGCCGCGGGCATGCACCTGATCCGCAAGCCCAAGAAACCCCGGTGGCGTCCGTTCGTTGAAATCCAGTTCCTGAAGACGACGGATCACAGCTGGCGGCACTTCTTGGATTTGGCTTACTGGAACGTGGAACTCGGCGACGACTGAGCCGCCCTTGGTGTCCCTCGTCTTTTCCACCCCGAAACCATGTTGACAGGAGGCCTCTTTTTTTGGTTGAGAGGGAAGGGGCGGGTCTATAGAGTCGCGCGAATAAATCGGCCGGGCCTCGTGGTGGGCGACGGGCCGCCACCGTGGTGCAGGCATTAAGTAAGATATGGAGGCGACCGATGGCAGTGGACGATGAAGCTGGTGTGTATGCGATGGGGCAGGGCTGCTCCGTACATGGCGATGAGCACATGAGGGAGTGCAGCATGTGCGGCACGGAATTCTGCCGCAAGTGTTTCCCGAAGACCTCTGTTTGTCCTGATTGCGCCGAATCGGATGAGGACGAGGATGAGGACGAGGAAGAAGATTTCGACGACGAAGAGGATGAGAAGGACGAAAAGGAAGACAAGGAAGACGCCAGGGAGGACCTTCCGGGTGGCGGGATGATGGATGACGGGGACGACCGGCGTTACTAAATTGTCCGGATAGACTTTACGGAGACGGGCCGCGGCACAGCCGCGGCCCGTTTGTTTGTGGGGCCGTGACAACGGACGCCCCTTCCGCTATCCTTTATCACTCGCGCAGTCGCGGAGGTTCTGCGAAGCATGTCCGACCAGACGACACCGATGATGGGGCAGTATCGGCGCATCAAGGGCGAGGTTTCCGCCGACACCATTCTCTTTTTCCGGCTCGGCGATTTCTACGAAATGTTCTTCGAGGACGCGAAGGAAGCGTCCCAGATTCTCGACATCACGCTCACCAAGCGGCAGGGCGTGCCGATGTGCGGCGTGCCGTTTCATGCGGCGGAGTCCTACCTCGCCAAGCTCATCCGCGCGGGCCGCAAGGTGGCCATTTGCGACCAGGTCGAAGATCCTTCCGTGGCGCGCGGGATTGTCCGGCGCGAAATCACGCGGGTGGTTACGCCGGGCACAGTCCTCGAAGATCATGTGCTCGACTCGGGCCGTAACAACTACCTCGCGGGATTGTTTCTCGCAGGCGACGTGTTTGGTTTGGCCATGCTCGACGTTTCCACCGGCGCGTTCTGGATCGAAGAGAGCCGCGACCCGACGCAGGTGGCGGACAACCTCGCGCGCTATGCGCCCGCGGAATGCATCGTGCCGGAGGAGCACGAGGAGGATCCGGCCCTTCGCGCGTTGCTGCAGGGCGCGGGTTCGAGTTTGCTGACTGCGTACGAAGGCTGGACGTTTGAATACGACACGGCGGAAGACCTGCTGAAGCGGCACTTCAGCGTGCATTCGCTTTCCGGGTTTGGATGCGACGGGCATCGCGCGGGTGTGGGCGCGGCCGGCGCAATTCTGCACTATGTTTCCCACGAGCTGCGTCGCCAGGTCGCGCACGTGCGCCAGCTCAGCGTGCGGCACCCGGCTGATTACATGCTTCTGGACGATGCGACGATTTCCAATCTCGACCTGGTGGCCTCGCGCGGGACATCAAGAACCGGCAGTCCAACCACGCTGCTCGGTGTGCTCGACGCGACGAAGACCGCGATGGGCAGCCGCCTGCTGCGCGACTGGATGGTGCGGCCGTTGATGAAGCTCGACGAGATTAACCACCGGCACGATGCCGTGCAGGCGCTGGGCGAGGATCGCCGTTTGCTGGGCGACCTGCGCGACCGGCTGCTGCAGGTGAAGGATCTCGAGCGGTTGATCGCGCGGCTGGGCGCGGGCACGGGCAACGCGCGAGATCTGCGCGCGCTGGATCTCTCGCTGGCCGAACTGCCCGGGCTCAAGGAACAGTTTGCCTCGCACCCGGTTGCCACGTTGTCGTCCCTCGTGACAAAGATCGAGCCGCTACCCGATCTCGTGGCGCTGATTGATCGGGCGATTGTCGATGAGCCGCCGATTGCCGTGAAGGACGGCGGGATGATCCGCAAGGGTTATCATGCCGAGTTGGACGAACTGAAGGCGGCGGCGACGGAAGGCCGCCAGTGGCTGGCCGATTTCCAGGCGCGCGAACAGGAACGCACCGGCATCAAATCGCTGAAGGTCCGGCACAACAAGGTCTTCGGCTACTACATCGAAATCACCAAGGCCAATCTGGCCGATGCGCCGGCCGACTACATTCGCAAGCAGACGTTGGTGAACGCGGAGCGGTTCATCACGCCCGAGTTGAAGGAATACGAGAACAAGATTCTTGGCGCGCAGGAGCGATCGTTACAGCTCGAGTTGGAACTTTTCCAGGAGGTCCGCACGGCGGCCGTGGCCGAGACGGCACGCATTCAGCAATCGGCAGCGGCGATCGCCGCGCTGGACGCGCTCGGCGCGCTGGCCGATCGCGCCCTTGCGCTGAGCTATGTGCGGCCGCGCATGACCGATGCTGGTTTGATCCGCATCCGCGATGGCCGCCATCCGGTCATCGAGCAGATGACCGATGCCGAGCGGTTCGTTCCCAACGACACGATTCTGGACAATCTCGACTGCCAGGTGGTCATCATCACCGGTCCGAACATGGCGGGTAAGTCCACCTATATCCGGCAGGTCGCACTGATCGTGATCATGGCGCAGATGGGTTCTTTCGTGCCCGCGGCCGAGGCGGAGATTGGCGTCGTGGACCGCGTGTTCACGCGGGTGGGCGCGAGCGACGATCTGGCGCGCGGCCGGAGCACGTTCATGGTGGAAATGCAGGAGACGGCGAACATCCTGAACAACGCGACATCGAAGAGCCTGATCGTGCTGGATGAAATCGGGCGCGGCACGAGCACCTTCGACGGCATCAGCATCGCGTGGGCGGTCGCGGAATATCTGCACAACCAACCGCGTGTGAAGGCGAAGACGCTGTTTGCCACGCACTATCACGAATTGACGGACCTCGCGCTCGCGCTGCCCGGCGTGAAGAACTACAACGTGCTCGTGCGGGAAAAGAACGACAAGATTGCCTTCCTCCGCAAGATTGTGCCGGGTGCGGCCGACAAGAGTTACGGCATCCAGGTGGCGCGGCTCGCGGGGCTGCCCGCGGAAGTCATCGACCGCGCGAAGGAGATTCTCGGCAACCTTGAAGAAGGTGAATTTGAAGGCGGCCAGCCGAAGATCGCGAAGCACGAACCGAAGAAGCGGAAAGAAGATCCCGGCCAGTTGAACCTCTTCGGAGAACCGCCGCCATCCACGTGACGGGCTATTTCGCCCGCACGCCTGCCATCTTGTAGTTCTTCCCGACGAGGTAGAGGCGTTTCAGTTTTAGATTCTTGTTCTGGTGCGCGGCGACCACGCGGCCGACGATCAGCGGGCAGTCGCCGGGTTGAGTGATCGTCACGAGTTTGCATTCGAAATTCGCGACGGCGTCGGCGAGGAGCGGTGCTTTCACCTTCGATGCCTTTTGCAGGGCGAGTCCTGTCGCGGCAATCTTGTCCGTCTTGTGTCCGTGATGCGTGCCAGCGTGCAGCACCTGCCGTGCCATTCCTTCGTGCGGGAATGCGATTACGAACTCTTCCGTTTTGCGGATGTTCGCATAGGTCAACGCTTCGTCATCGATGCCGAGGACGAACATCGCCGGATCGAGCGACGCGCGGGTGACCCAGCCGACGGCCATGACGTTGAGCCGTCCGTCGGGGGCGTGCGTGGTGACGAGTACGACCTGCTCGGGATATTTGCGGGACAGGGCTTGTTCGGTGGTCGATTTCTTCTGCATGGCGTCCTCCGCTGTTTCAGCTTCTCTTCCGCGCGATCCACGTGTCCTGCAGCATATCGCGGCCCACGCCGCCGGGCAGATGCTCGACCACGTCGAACCGGCTGAGCAGGTGACCGCGGACGTAGGCGGGCGGGTGGAAGGCGGTGAAGGTTTTGCGGCCCTCACGGCCGGCCGCGCGCGTGGCAAGATCGCCGCGGTCGTAGGCCGCGGCCTCGTCGGTGGTGAGCATCGACCGGAAGTGATCGCCGTGCGTGGTGACGATGAGCAGGCCGCCGGGTTTCAGGACGCGGAGGAGTTCGGCGATCCACGCGTCGTGCATCGCGGCGGAGAGATGGGTGAAGACCGAGCGCACGAGCATTGCATCGAAGAAGTTATCCTCGAACGGCAGCGGCGGTTCGAGTTCGTTGCGCATGAAGAAGATGCCGTGGAGGTGTTGCCGGCACCAGTCGATGGTTTCCGGGTTGTAGTCGGTTCCGTAGAGTTCGACCTTGCCGTAGCCGGGCAGGTGGTCGCGCAGGTGGCGGAGAATGCGGGCGGGTCCGCAGCCCCACTCGCAGAAACGAAGCGACGGAACATCCGCATGCTTACGGATGAGGGCGCCGAAGTAGCGTGCGTGTGCGATGCCGGTGTCGAAGTAGAGGGGCCAGTTCACGTGGTGGTAGGCGTCGTAGGCGAGTTCGGCCGGCGGCGGCGTGAAGTCCGGATGCGCGGCGAGAAAATCCCGGTTGGCGCGCGCATGGCGGAGAACTTCAAACGTCAGCAGGGCGCGATCCAGGATCGGGCCGAGGCCGATGCGCCGCAGCGCGAGGCCGAGTTGTTCCTTCGCACGGCTCATGGAGTGGTCTCCTTCGACTCGCTGTGCGGCACGCGATAGATGCGGATGGCGGGGCCGGCGCGCAATGGCGTTGCCGTGAATTCAGCGGCAAGTGGAGCGTGGCTGAACAGCCACTGGTAGACGGCGACTTCCCTGGGGTACCGTTCAGGTTCGGCGAAATAGCGGATAAACATCCGTTCGTTGGCGATGATGTAGTCGTAGTTGAGGTATTGCGCGGGCTGCTCGAGCCATTGCGGCGCGAGGGCATAGTAGCCGTCCGCCACGTAAGGTTCGTCCTGGAAGGTGACGGACTCACCTTCCTGAAAGAATCGCGAGCCGGGTGGAACGTTGCGGAGCACCCATTCGAGCGCAGCCGTGCGCGTGCCCGGGTGTGCGTACTGGATGCTTTCGCGGAGGGTGCGGGCGAAGCCGTGGGTGGATACGAGAAGCGCCAGCAGCGTGAGCGCCAGTGCAGGATGGGGCAGCAGGTTTGGCCAACGCTCGCGGCACCAGCGGACGATGACGACCATGGCCCATGCGGCGAAGAGGAAGAGAAGGGGGAGTGCGGGAATGATCCATCGATCCCAATGCAGGTGCGGCAGGCAGATGGCGACCATGAAGAGGCCGGCGTTTGCGGCGAGGATCAGGCTGCCGGGCTGCCGTTGACGAAGGACGAAGAGCAGGCCGGGCGCCATGAGCAGGATGGCGGCCCAGGAAATGTGATGCGGCAGGAGCGTGCCGAAATACCAGAGCAGGTTGCCCGCCGGGGTCAGGCCGTCGGCCCCGAGGTGTGTGTGCCGCGACTCGCGTGCGAGGTTCTTCAGCGTGACGTCGTAGCGGATGATGGCGTAGGGGCTGGTGAGGGCGAATCCGATGAACGCGATCAATCCGAGCGCGGCAGACCAACCGATCCAGCGGAGTACGCGGCGTGACGAGGCGGGGTAGTTTCGCGCTGCGGCCATTTCGGCCAGTGGCAGGACGGGCAACATTGCCGCCATGAAATACCGCGACGACAGGGCGAGGCCGGCGGCAAGGCCCGCGAGGATGCGGTTCTGCATCGACGGCTTCTCGATATGGCGAAGACAAAACCACAGGCAGAGCAGGCCGAAGAACGTCGCGGCCAAATCGGTGCGGATGATGGAAGCGTAGGCGTAGACGAAGGGGGTGGTGGCGAATAACCACGCGCCGATGAGGGCGGTGGCGTTGTCGAAGGCGCGGCGGCCGACCAGCCAGAGCATGAGGATGCAGCCGAGCATGTAGATGATGTTTACGACCCGGCCGGCGAGATAGAAGGGCCACGCCTTGCGCTCGAACGTGCTGCGGCCGCGGGGCGGGGCTTCGAGGACGCCCCAGGATGGAGCGACCTTGTGCATGACGGCGTACAGCCCGGCGAGCGGATAGATGATGGTCGAGCCGGGGTGGCCGAACCAGTGAGGGTTGAGGGACCCCGTCTGTGCCATGCGAATGGCCTTGCAGGCAAATTCCGCCTCGTCCACTTCTGCCGCGAACGGGAGATCCTTTCGCAATCCGGTGATCAGCAACACGGCGGCCACGGTCAGGATCAGCAGGAGGAGAAGCCTGCTGGTGCGTCCGGGGCCATCTGGTAGTGCTGTTTCCATATCGGGAACCTGGGCCGCAAGTGTGGCGTGAGGCCGGGGCAAGCGCAAGGGTTTTGCGGCGCGGGCTCGCCGGAAAATGCTGTCCTCGGCGCGCCGGGTGACGTAACATCCAACGGCCATACGGCAGAGACGTGCGCCGGAAAAAGGTGGAGCGTTGTCATGAGAAAAGAGCGCGATTCGCTGGGTGAAAAAGAGGTCCCCGACGAGGCTTGGTACGGCGTTCATACCGTCCGCTCGCTGGAGAATTTTCATGTCATGGGCGAGCGTGTGCCGCTGGAAATCGTCTACGGCATGGTCAAGCTGAAGTGGGCTTGCGCCAAGACCAACCGGACGCTGGGCCTCCTGTCCCCCGAGAAAGCCGAAGCCATCTCCAAGGCCTGTCGTCGAATTCTTGCCGGCGGGTTTGAATCACAATTCGCGATCGACGTCTTCCAGGCCGGTTCGGGTACGTCGTCCAACATGAACGTCAACGAAGTCGTTGCCAATGTCGCGTGCGAGGAACTGGGCGCAGCACGCGGTGACCGGAAGGCGATCCATCCGAACGACGACGTGAACATGGGGCAGTCGACGAACAATGTATTTCCCTCCGCGATCAAGATTGCCGGGGTGGAACTGAGCGGCAAATTGCTGGCCGCGGCGCGCAAGCTGCGCGCGGAGCTTCGCAAGAAGGAAGGTGAGTTCGCCGACGTCATCAAGAGCGGCCGGACGCACCTGCAGGATGCAGTGCCGATCACGCTGGGACAGGAATTTGGGGCCTATGCGCGCGCGATCGAAAAAGACATCAAGCGGGTCGAGGCCGCCAAGCTCAAACTGCATGAACTGGGCGCGGGCGGCAATGCGATTGGCACGGGCGTCAACACGAAGAAGGAGTTCCGCCCTGTCATCATCCGCGAGCTGAGTCTGATCACCAACGAGACCTACGAGGGCGCGGAGAACGGGATCGAGATCACGCAGTTCCTCACGGATGTGGCCGAGATGTCGAGCGCGGTGAAACTGCTGGCGCTGGACTTGCAGAAGATATGCAACGATCTGCGGCTGCTGGCGTCGGGGCCGAACACGGGTCTGCGGGAAATCGATCTGCCCGCGGTTGAGCCGGGTTCATCGATCATGCCGGGCAAGATCAACCCGAGCATCTGCGAAGCGGCCAATATGGCCTGCATGGCGGTGATGGGGTATGACCACGCATTGGTGTTGGCCTGCGGCGCAGGGCAGTTGGAACTCAACACGCACATGCCGCTGATCGGCTACAACCTGGTGAAGGCGATGCAGATCATGGCGCGGGCGTGCGACATGCTGGCTGAGAAATGTGTCGCCGGAATCGTGGCCCATCGCGAGACGTGCACGAAGTACTTCGAGACCAGCGCGGGACTCGCGACCGTGCTGAACCCGAAGCTCGGCTATGACCGTGTCGCGGAGTTGGTCAAGGAATCGCTGGCCACGAAGAAGACACTGCGGCAGCTTGTGCTTGAGAAACAAATCCTGAGCGTGGAAGCGCTCAACGAGCTGCTCAAGAAATCGACCGGGCCGAATCTGTAGGACCGGGGTCATCGCCCCCGGCTACAGAACAAGGTGATGCGGCTTAGTAGAAATACCGCATGCCGACTTCGAGCTTGATGTTCGTCTTGCTCGTGTTGGCGTCGTCTTCCGGATAGATGTCCTTGGTCGCGCGCTCGACCACCAGTGCGGTCGAAACAGCCAGCGATTCGGTGATGAAGTACTTCGCGCCGCCCTGAATGCCAAGTACGCCGGCGGTTTCGTCGTTGTCCTCTGCCGTATTGTGGAAATCAATGCTGACCAGGTCGAGCGATGCGCCGACGAAGGGCATCAGTTCGATGCCGAGGTCGAAGTTGTATTCCGCGAAACCGCCCAACGAGTAGGCTGTGTGGGCATCGTCATCCTCCAGACCAACGCGCCAGCCGGTTTCCAGGTAATCGACAAAGAAGTAGCCGTAGCCGAAGTTGAGGTCGATGAGCGTGTCATTGGCGGTCTCAAGGTCCAGCATGCCCGTGACGAACACTTCGGCGGTGTCCGCGGGGAGCATGGAGGCATAGGAACCGGCGGCGCAGAGGGCAACAAGGGCGATGACCAGCAGCTTCTTCATCAGAATCTCCTTTTATGAAATCGATGCCTGACGTGGCCTTGAAATTACTACGATCCAGCCGGGGCTGCAACAAGGGTTTTAGCCGTTGGTCGTGCGGGGACGGTCAGGCCATGGGGGTGTGCAGCGAGCGGTTCCCGAGGATGTCCTCGCGGAGCAGGCGGCTGAGTTCACGGAACGCGGGGCCGGGCTTGCCGCTGCCGACGGAGCGGCCGTCGAATTCGATCACGGCAGTAACGTCCGGCGTGGTGCCGAAGATGAGAACCTCGGCGGCGGCATCCACGGCGGCCCGCGGGATATCCTCGTGCGCGACGCGACGAATGAGGCCGCCGGGCGGCAGGGCGCGTGCAAGATCAAGCACGCGTATCATGGTGGTGCCGGCGAGAATACGTTCCAGCTTTGGAACAAGCAGCGCGCCGTCGCGCGTCACGATGCCGGCGTTCTCGGTGGGGCCCTCGGCGAGATGGCCGTTCTCATCAAAGGACACCACGAAATCGACGCCGGCGTCGACGGCCTCTTTCTTCATGAGGACATTGAAGAGATAGTTGACGCTCTTGATCCGGGCGAATGGGGCGGCCTTCACCGGCAGGGCGCTGGCCCGGACGCGCGCGCCTTCCGGATGTGCCTCCATGAATGGCTTCTTGTATCCGGAAACCACAACGTAGAAGGCGGGCTTCGGGCATTCGTACGGGCTCACGCCGAGGCTGCCGGGGCCGCGTGAGAGCAGGATGCGAATTAGCGCGTCGGGCTGGCCGGCGGCGCGCGTGGTTTCGACGATGACGTTTGTCATCTCTTGCATCGTGGCGGGCATCGCAATGTGCAGGCCCTTGGCCGAGGAGCAGAGCCGGTCGAGATGGGCGCGGAGATTGTAGATGTTGCCTGCGACGCATTTGGCGGTTTCGAATACAGCGTCGCCGCGATGGACCATGTGATCATCCACCGGCACCAGCATCAGTGCGGGATCGGTGACAACCGCTCCGAAGACGCTCGAATACATGGCGAGGTAGTGTTGCTGGTAGGGCTGACGGTTCTTCCGCGCCCAGTCTGCAAACCCGTCGAGATCAAGTTGTGGCAAGGAGGACATTTCGGGTAATCTAACGGCCGCATGCACTCCGAGATCAAGCCAATAAGGGACCCGGCGCACGAAGCGTTCATGCGCCACGTCATTCCGTTCGCCGTCTGGCTCCTGCTGATGGCGGGTCTCGGTGCGCCCGCCGGCTGGAAGTATGCCGTGCGGGTTGTGGTGGCCTTGGGGGCCTTGCTGGTGCTGAGGCCGTTCCGCGATTATACGCCGCCGCGCATCAAGAATCTCCCGCTGGCGCTGGTGGCCGGCGTGGCGGTTTTTGCCATATGGGTGGTTCCGGAGATGGGCGGCGCGGGACCTTGGGCGGCGCTGAGCGACTTCTACCTCAAGTACGCGGTGCTTCCGTTCGGGCGTATTCCTGCCGTGCCGACCCCGCCGCCGTATGCGCCTGAAGTGTGCGGCTGGCCGTTGGCGCTCGTCCGGCTGGCCGGCTCGGCGTTCGTGATTGCGGTGATCGAGGAGTTCTTCTGGCGGGGGTTGATCTACCGGCGGCTGACGGCGCGTGATTTCCTCGCGGTGGATCCCGGCGTCTTTCATGCGGGCGCGTTCCTGGCCACGATGCTCTGTTTCGGGTTTGAGCACGACCGTTGGCTGGCGGGCGCGCTGGCCGGCGCGGTTTACGGATGGATATATCTTCGTACCCGCGACATCTGGGCGGCGTGCTTGGCCCACGTGGTGACGAACCTGTTGCTGGGACTCTACGTGCTGGCGGTGGGCGCGTACGCGTTCTGGTGATCAGATCCGGCCGACCACTTCGTCGAGCACATCTTCCAACGTGACCAGGCCGACGACCTCTGTCTTGCCGTCGGCCACCAACACCATCGGCTGCCGCGTCACACGCATCCGCGGGAGCACGTGGTCCACCGGCGTTTCGATGGAGACGAGCTGCGGCGGCCGCATGTAGTCGCTGGCCTTCTTGGTCTCGTGGTCGGGGTCGGACAGAATGCTGAAGATATAGATGATGCCCGCGATCTTGCCGGTGCCGCGGTCGAATACGGGGAACCGGTTGAATTCCTTCGCGCGGGCGAGATCGAGAACCTCGGATGCGGGCTGGTCCGCGAACACGGATGTGATGTTGGCGCGCGGTACCATGATCTCGCCGCACGTCGTGGTCTTCAGTTCCATGACGTTGTTGATCATGCGCCGTTCGTCGAGGGTCAGTACGCCCGAGCGCTCGCCTTCCTCGGCGAGGTGAACCAGTTCCTCGCGCGTGACGAACGGCTGGGTCTTGCCCTTCTCCTGTGCCGGGGTGGGGACGACGACCTTGGACACGGCGATGAATGCGGTGCTGAGCGGATAGAGTACGCGCGAGACGGCGAGGAGGAGCGGGGCCAGCGGCAGGGTTCGCCGCGCGGGAAACGCCTGGAACCAGGCCTTGGGCAGGTATTCGCCGACGATCAGCAGAACCACGGTGAATAGTATGGCGGCGATGGTGGTGCCAGCCGCACCACCGAGCCGATAGCCCATGCTCGCGGCCACAATGGACGACGAGATGGCACAGAGATTGTTGCCCACCAGCGTTGTGCCGAGGAGCAGGTCGGGCTTGAGCAGGAACATCTCGACGATTTTCGCACCGCGAACGTTGTGACGCACGAGGTGGCGCAGGCGCAGCCGGTTGACCGAAATCACGCCGGTCTCCATGCCGGCGAAAAAGACACAGCCGGCCATGCAGAAGGTGAGGATGAAGAGACCCAGGAAGAAGCTCATGCCGGTTCCTCCTCGAGTTTCTCTATCATCACCAGCGTCACGCGCCGCTTGAGCATCTGCATAACCGTGGCGCGGCAACCCTGCGCTTCGACCACATCGTCGCGTTCGGGCAGATGCCCGATCTGCGCCGCGATCCAGCCGGCGAGCCGGTCGACATCTTCCGACTCGAGATTGAGCCCCAGTTTGCGGTTCAGGTCGGCGAGGCTGATTTCCGCGTCGACCAGCCAGCGATTTGGCCCGGCGGCCTGGAACAGTGCGCGGGGCTTGCTCAGCTCGTTGTAAATCTCGCCGCTGATCTCCTCGAGAATATCGCCGCGGGTCATGACGCCGGCGATACCGCCGTATTCATCCACGACCACGGCGATACGTCGGCGCTCGGCCTGCAGTTGCGGCAGCAGGCGCCCGAGATCGACCGTTTCCGGGACGAAGTAAGGGGGCATCTTCGCCACCTCGAGCCGGTGTTGGGGATCGAGCAGGAACTTGCGGACGTCCACGAACCCTTCCACTTCGTCGAGTTGATTGCGGTAGAGAAGGAGGTAATTCACCTGCGACTTGCGCGCGATGTCGACCCATGTCGCCGGGTCGGATGAGAGATCGATGCCGACGAGGTCCACGCGGGGCGTCATCACGTCGCTCGCGCGGAGATCGTCGAGGCGGATGATGGACTTGATCATCGCCAGCTCGTCGCCGTTGAGAATGCCCTCTTCGGCGCTGATATCGACGACCGTCTCGAATTCCTCTGCGCTCAGGGTGCGGCCGTGCGGCCGGAAATAGTGTTCGAACTGGCGGGTGATCCTATCGAGTACGATGCGCAGTGGGGTGACGGCCACAGTGAGGATCTCCACGGCGCGGTAGTAGTGTGCGGCAAGATTGCAGGCGAGAAACATACCGATGCGTTTGGGGCCGATCTCGCCGAAGATGATGATGAGGATGGTCATGGCCGGGATGGCGATCGATTCGCCGTGCGACTGGAAGTAGTACTCGGCGATGCGATACCCGACCGAGGAGGCGGCCACGTTGACGATGGTGTTACCGATTAGGATGGAGGACAGCAGGCGCGTCGGGTTGGACAGGATGGCGTGGATATGAGTGCCGGCGGCGGGTTTGGTCTGACCGATGCGGCGAATTTGGAGCGGATTAAGCGAAAAGAAGGCCGTTTCGGCGCTCGAGCAGAACGCCGAGCACACCAGCAATACGACCAGAACTGCGAAAAGCGCCAATACGTACACCGTCAAACCCCGTTCTCGATGGAAAACCGTCTCAAACTTGAGTGAGTACCAGTAAACTATATAATACGCAGCCCATGAAGCCTATTTCTATCCGGACGCGTCAGCACACGGAATTCGTCAATATCACGGCCCAGGTGCGGGAGGCTGCCGTGGCCCTGGGTCTGAAGGACGGGGCCGTCACCGTGTTCGTGCCGCACACCACGGCGGGAGTCACCATCAACGAGAATGCGGACCCCGATGTCGTTTCCGATATGATCGCCGCACTGGAACGCATGGTGCCGTGGGAGGCGGGATACGCGCACGGCGAGGGGAACGCGGCGGCCCACGTGAAGGCCAGTCTTATGGGTTCCTCGGTCCGGGTGCTCGTCGAGGACGGCGCGCTCCAGCTCGGCACCTGGCAGGGCATCTACTTTTGCGAGTTCGACGGTCCCCGCCAGCGCCAGGTCTGGATCTCCTGACCGCCCGCCTCATTGGCTTGCGATGGGGTGTGTGCTGCAGTAACATGCGACAACTGATTTGGGTCCCGAGGTATTCATGCACAGAAGTTTTTGGGCTGCGTTGGTGTTGGCTGCGTTGGTGATCGGACTTCCGTTCGGTTGCGGCGGCCGCCCCGGCGAGCGCGACTTTCGTAATGGCGTCAAGGAGATCGATCGCGGCAACTATGTCCGCGGTATCACGCTGCTCGAAAAATCCATCACCAAGCGGCCCGGCAGCGACGACAACGCCATTGCCTACAATCTTCTCGGCGTCGCCTGTTGGAAGTTGGGCCAGGTTCAGCGCGCGACTGAAGCGTTTGAGTACAGCCGCCGGCTGAGTCCGACATTGTTCGAACCCACCTACAATCTGGCCTCGCTGCTGTTCGAGGGCGGCGACCTCGCCCGCGCGGCGACGCTGTTGGAAGAGGCGGCTGTGCTTGATACGCAGGACCCGCGCGCGCTGGAACTTCTCGGGAAGATTCACATGGACAAGGGCGAGTGGCAGGAGGCGCGTCGCGTGCTCTTCGGTGCGTACGCGCGCAGCCCGCAATCGCCCCGCGTGCTGACCGCGCTCGGCGTCATCGAAAGCAGAACCGGCGGCGCGGACAAGGCGATCTTCTATCTCATGCAGGCGTTGGAGAAGAAGCCGAGCTACGCGCCCGCGATTTTCAACCTGGCGGTTCTCTATCAGCGGGAACTGAAGGATAACGAACAGGCGATCGCCTACTATCGTCGCTTTCTCGAATCGCCCGGCATCGATGCCGCGCATGTCGAGCAGGCGATGCAGGGACTCGAAGAGCTTGGCGCCGGTCAGCCCAAGCCGCCGCCCGCTCCGGAGCCGGTTGTTGCACCGCCTGTCGCTCAGCCGGTGGTGACGCCGCCGCCCGCGCCAGCGGCTGTCCCGCAGCCGGTTGCGGCACCCGTTCCCCCGCCTGCTGCCGAGCCCGCTACGCGCACCGCGGAAACCATCTTGAAGGAAGCGGCAGACGAAGCGTCGAAAGGGAAAGCGCAGTCGGCGTTGAACCTGTGTTTTGAAGCTGCGGCTCGCGCAGAGCGATCAAAGGACACGGCGCTGCAGGAGAAGGCGCTTCGCGAGGCCGTGCGTTTGTGCTTCGACCAAACGCGCGCGCATTACGCGCTCGGTCGGTTTCTTCTTGGGCAGAACGATGCGGAAGGGGCCGCGAAAGCCTACAAACAGGCCTTGGTGCTCGATCCAAAGTTCGCCATGGCCTATAGCGGCCTGGCCGAGGCGGCCGTGAAGACGGGCGAATTGGACACGGCGCTTGCGGCGATCAAGCAGGCCACGCAGCTTGAGCCGAACAATCCGGATGTCTGGTGGACGCAGGCCGCCCTCTACGATCAGTTCAAACTTTCCGAGAAAGCCGTGCAGGCTTACCGCGATTTCGAAAAGCGCTTTCCGGGCGACGCGCGCGTGCTGAAGGCGGGTGAACGGATCAAGACCCTGGAACCGCCGCTGGCGCCTGCACCGGTTGTCACTCCGCCGCGTGCTGCGCCGACTCCCCGTGCCGCGGCGCCTGCGCCGATTCCGCCGGTGACGCCTCTGGCCGTGCCGGCGCGCGCTGCAGCGCCCGCATCAGGCCGGACGCTGACCATCCGCAAGCCGCTCTTCCGCAATACGCATGCGGCGGTCCAGGCTTACAATCGCGGCGTGATTTATCAACAGCAGCAGGATTGGGACCGAGCGATCTACTACTACACACGTGCGGTGGAAAACGACGATACGTTCGCGACAGCGTTCTTCAACCTCGGGGCCGTCTACTGGAGCCGCGGCGAGTTGGACCTGGCACGCGATGCGTATGCGCATGCGGTGGAACTCCGGCCGGACATGGTCTCGGCGCGATACAATCTCGCCCTGGTGTTGCGTGAGCGGAAGGATCGTGCCGGTGCGATGGAGCAATTCAATGCCCTGCTGAAACTGAAGCCCGACTACGCGCCTGCACACTACGCGCTGGGCATGATGTATGCCGAGGATACGGGAACGCTCGCGCAAGCGAAGCGACACTACCAGGAATTCCTCAAACTGGCGCCGACGGATCCCTCCGCGCCGACCGTCAAGGGCTGGCTCGATACGCACTGAGCCCGGACATCGCACGAGCAGAAATGGCGATGGGGTGGATGGCTGCGGAGATTCCTCGTCACCCCGATGCGGCATCGGGGCTTCTCGGAATGACAGATCGTAGGCTCAACTGTCAGCCCGACTGGGTTCGGCGCGCGGCCCATTGTTTTCCGTTGCGGCCGCTGTTGGGTTTGCGGCAAGGGCGCTTGCAGACACCGATGTAGACGCTGTCCTCACCGATGGCGTGTTCGATCTCGCGCACAAACTTCTCGGTGGCCGCGGCCTTGTACTGGCGGTTGGTTTCGACGAAGACTTTCTCGCCGGTTGGAAATTCCAGGCAGATATGCACGGCCGTCTCGCCCGGATGGCGGCCGAGAATCTCCTTCACCTTCAGCAGCTTGCCGTCGTCGAGGCCCGCGGCGGGCAGATGGACGCTGATGCGCTCGGTGAAATAGCGGTGTACTTCCTTGAGGGGGTAAACCTCGTAAGCCTTGATGCGGACGCCCTGTTCCTCCTTCGAGACTTCGCCGCAGACCATGACCGGCGCGGCCTCCTGCAGGTAGACGCCGAACTCGCGGTAGGTGTCGGGAAAGGCCACGACTTCGACGGAGCCGTTGAGATGTTCCAGTCTGAACACGCCGAAGGGCTCCTGCTTGGCCTTGGTGAACCGCTTCTGGAGTTGCGTGGCAAGTCCACCGACGCGCGTCACCGTGCCGGGCTCAAGTGTCTCCAGATGCTTTGCCTCGACCAGGCTGAATTTCGTCAGCGCCCATTCGTGCGCCGTCAGCGGGTGGCCGGAGATGTAGAAGCCGAGCAGTTCGCGCTCGGCCGCCAGCATATCGCTCTCGGGCCACGGGTCACCCGGCGGCAACTCGTCGGGGGATGCCGAACCGGCGGTGGTGCCCAGCATATCGAAGAGAGAAGTCTGTCCGGACTGTTGATCGCGATGCTGTTCGGCCGCGCGGTTGATGGCGAAGTCGAGCCCGGCAGAGAGGCGGCCGCGTGACATGCCGGTAAAGTCAAAGGCCCCGCACTTGATCAGGCTTTCCAGCGTCTTGCGATTCACGAGTTGGGAATCGATGCGCAGGCAAAAATCCACAAGACCCAGGAAAGGTCCGCGGGCCTCACGTTCGCGGATGATAGCCTCCACGGCGCCGACGCCCACGTTCTTGATGCCGGCCATGCCGTAGCGGATGCCGTTGCCGACGGGTTTGAAACGAACATCGCTGTCGTTGACGTTGGGCGGCAGTACCTCGATGCCCATCTCCTGCGCTTCGGCCACGAGCACGGGGAGCTTGTCCGTGTTGCCGATTTCGCTGGAGAGCAGGGCGGACACGAACTCGACGGGGTAGTGGGCCTTGAGATAGGCGGTCTGCCACGACACGACCGCGTAGGCGGCGCTGTGCGACTTGTTGAAGCCATAGCCCGCAAACTTCTCGATGTTGTCGAAAATCTTTTCGGCGATGCGCGCCGGAATCTTGTTGGTCTTGGCGCAGCCCTGCACGAACTTGTCGCGCATCGACGCCATTTCCTTCGGGTCCTTTTTGCCCATCGCGCGGCGGAGAACATCGCCCTGACCGAGGCTGAATCCCGCGAGCACGTTGGCCGCCTGCTGGACCTGCTCCTGGTAGAGCATGACGCCGTGCGTTTCCTTGAGGATGGGTTCGAGGAGCGGGTGATCGTACGCGAGTTTGACCTTGCCGTGCTTGCGGTTGACGTAATCGTCGAGCATCTTCATCGGGCCCGGCCGGAAGAGCGCGATCATGGCGATCAGGTCCTCGAACCGCGTCAAACCGATGCGGCGGAGGAGGTCCCTCATGCCCTTACTTTCCACCTGGAACACGCCGACGGTATCGCCGCGGTTGAGCAGCTCGAATGTCGCGGCGTCGTCCATCGGCAGGGCCGCCATGTCCAATTTGACGTTCTTACAGCGGGCGATGTGTTCGACGGCTTCCTGGATGACCGTGAGCGTTTTCAGGCCGAGGAAGTCCATCTTGAGCAGGCCGATGAGGCCGAGAGGCTTCATCTCAAGTTGGGTGATGGTCTGGCCGTCTTTATCGCGCGTGAGCGGGACGATATCGATCAGCGGCCGTTCGCCGATCACGACGCCGGCGGCATGGGTGCCCTGGTTGCGCGGCAGGCCCTCGAGCACCGTCGCATATTTCATGATCCGCCGCGCGTTCGGATCTTTCTCCACGGCTTCGCTGAACTCGGGATTTGCCTTGAGCGCCTTCTCCAGCGTCATGTTCGGGTCTTCCGGGATCATCTTGGCGAGGCGGTCGCACTCGCTGAGCGGAATTTCGAGGGCCCGCCCGATGTCGCGGATCACGGTCTTGGCGCCGAGCGTGCCGAAGGTGATGATCTGGGCCACGTTGTCGCGGCCATACTTCTGCCGGACATATTCGATCACCTCGCCGCGCCGGACCTGGCAGAAATCGATATCGAAATCCGGCGGGGATACGCGCTCGGGATTCAGGAATCGCTCAAAGATGAGGTTGTAGCGGAGCGGGTCGATGCCGGTGATGCCGAGGGCGTAGGCGACGATGCTGCCGGCGCCGGAACCGCGCCCGGGGCCGACCGGAATGTTCTGTTCATGGGCGAAGCGGATGAAATCCCAGACCACCAGGAAATAGTTGATGAACCCGGTCTTCTCGATGACGTCCATTTCGAAGAGGAAGCGGTCGCGGATACGCCGTTCCTCGTCGTTGGCGGGCTTCTCGATGTTGGTCACGCCGTAGCGTTGCTTCAGCCCGTCGATGGCCAACTGGGTCAGGTACTGCTTTTCATGAAGATTGCCCGGGATGTCGAATTTCGGGAAGTGCAAATCCTTGTCCAGCCGCAGGTCGACATTGCAGCGCGCGGCGATGGCCACGGTGTTCTCGATGGCCCCGGGGTAGTCGCCGAACAGTTCCTGCATCTCCGCGCCGCTCTTCATATAGAACTGGTCGGAGGAATACTTCATGCGGTTTGGATCGGTCATCACGGTCTGCGTCTGGAGGCAGAGGAGGACCTCATGCGCCTCGGCGTGCTCCTTCTTAAGGTAATGCACGTCGTTGGTGGCGATGAGGGGCAGGCCGGTCCGCTTGGCCACTTCGAGCACGCCGCGATTCACGATCCGCTGCTCGGGAATGCCGTGGTCCTGCACCTCGAGGAAGAAGTTGTTCTTACCGAAAATCTCGCTGTACTCGTTGGCCACGCGCACCGCGCCGTCCAAATCGTTGGCCAGACAGAGGCTGGCCACTTCGCCCTTCAAACAGCTCGACAGGGCGATCAGTCCCTTGGAATGCTTGCGTAGCAACTCCTTGTCAACACGAGGCTTATAATAGAATCCTTCGAGGGATGCGAGGGAGATGAGGCGGATGAGATTGCTATAGCCCGCATCGTTTTCCGCGAGCAGCACGAGGTGGTGCATGGGGGTCCGGCCCGTGGCGGATTTCCGTTCCAGCATGCTGCCGGCCGTGACGTAGGTTTCGCAGCCCAGCACGGGCTTGATGCCGCTGCTCTTGGCCTTCTTGTAGAAATCGACTACGCCATAGAGCGTGCCGTGGTCGGTGATGGCCACGGAATTCATGCCCAGTTCGTGCGCCGTCTCCATCACGCGATCGATCTGGCAGGCGCCATCGAGCAGGCTGTATTCCGTATGGAAATGAAGATGTACGAACGGTACGTTTTTCACGAATAAATCCGGAGCCGGGTCCCTGAAACCATTGTACGCTCTGATGTCGAGTTATACCGCATCTCGACGTCAAAGCAACCCCAAGTCCGCGCGCAGCCGGGCCATTCTCTCCAAGCACTTGATGTGGCGGCGCTTCGGAGCGAAGAAAAGCCGGGGCATCGGACGCCCCCTGTTTCCAGCCTTTTCGGACGCCGGCCAACTTTGCTATTGACCTTTCACGCGCTGGGGGCGATATTCCCGCCCCTTTTGAACGGCTTCAGGTGCCGTTCGTTATCGGGTGAGGTGGATCATGGCTAGACAGATACCTATTTCGAGGATCAGGAACATCGGCATCATGGCGCATATCGATGCCGGCAAGACCACGGTCAGCGAGCGCATCCTCTTTTACACGGGGAAAACGCACAAGCTGGGCGAGGTCCATGAGGGCGCCACGCAGCTCGACTGGATGCCCCAGGAGCGCGAGCGCGGTATCACCATTACGTCGGCCGCCACGACCACCACCTGGAAGGATCACCAGATTACGCTGATCGACACCCCAGGGCACGTGGACTTCACGGTCGAAGTCGAACGCAGTCTGCGCGTGCTCGATGGCGCCATCGCACTCTTCTGCGCGGTCGGCGGCGTCGAACCCCAGTCCGAGAAGGTCTGGCACCAGAGCGAGAAGTACAATGTGCCCAAGATCGCCTTTATCAACAAGATGGACCGTACCGGCGCCGACTTCTTCGGCGTGCTGGGGGAGATTCAGAATGAACTGGGCGCCAACGCCGTGCCCGTCGTTGTTCCCATCGGCAAGGAAGAGAATTTCTGCGGCATCATCGACCTCGTTATGATGAAAGCCGTGTTCTACGATGAAGACTCCCAGGGCACCCGTTTCCGCGAGGAAGAAATCCCCGCGGACAAGATGGAAAAGGCGCGGAAGTGGCGTGCCAACCTCGTGGAAAAGTGCGCCGAACAGGACGATTCGTTGATCGAGAAGTTTCTCGAAACGGGCGATCTAACCCAGGAGGAGATCATCGGCATCCTGCGCAAGGCGACCATGGCGCGCCGCGTGGTTCCCGTTTATTGCGGTTCCGCGTTCAAGAACAAGGGTATCCAGCGCCTGCTCGACGGCGTGCTCCGTTGCCTGCCGGCGCCCAACGAGATTCCGCCCATCATTTGCGCCAAGGAGCAGGAAGCCAACATCCGCGAGCCGACCGATGACTCGCCGTTCTCCGCCGTGGCGTTCAAGATCATGGCCGACAAGCACATGGGCAAGTTGACGTACTGCCGCATCTACTCCGGCACCCTCTCGCAGGGCGACACCGTCTACAACAGCACGCGCGACAAGACCCAGCGCATTGGCCGCATCCTCCGCATGCATGCGAATCGACAGGAGCCGATCGAGAAGGCGTTCTGCGGCGACATTGTCGCCATCGTTGGCCTGAGCGACACCAAGACCGGTGACACGATTTGCCACGAAGATCATCCGATCCACCTGGAAGCCATCGAGTTCCCGGCACCTGTTGTGTCCATCAGCATCTCGCCGGAGAGCACCGCCGACAACGAGCGGCTGGGCGAGGCCCTGCACCGGCTGGCCGACGAGGATCCGACGTTCACGGTTTCTTTCGACAAGGAAACCAACGAGACGATCATCTCCGGCATGGGCGAACTCCACCTGGAAATCATCGTGGACCGGCTCAAGCGCGAGTTCAACGTCTCCGCCAAGGTGGGCCGGCCGGAAGTTGCGTACCGCGAAACCACCACCGTGGCGACCGAAGGTCAGGGCAAGTACGTCAAGCAGTCCGGCGGTCACGGCCAATACGGCGACGTTTGGCTGCGGCTTGAACCATTGGATGCCGGTGGCGGCTACGAGTTCGTCGACGATATCGTCGGCGGCAGCATCCCGCAGAACTTCATTCCGGCCGTCCAGAAGGGCGTCGTCAAGGCCATGGCCCACGGCCCGTTCGCGGGGTACCCCGTGGTGGACCTGCGCGTCACGCTGTTCGACGGTTCGTACCACGACGTCGATTCGAGCGACATCGCCTTCCAGGAAGCGGCGCGTATCGCGTTCAAGAATCTGTTCCTCAAGGGCCAGCCGGAATTGATCGAGCCCATCATGTCGATCGAAGTGGTCACGCCCGAGGAGTTCATGGGTCCGGCCACCAGCTCGATCTGTCAGCGCCGCGGTCGCATCGAATCGATGGAGCGCAAGGGCGAGCTGCAGATCATCCACGGCATGGTGCCGCTGGCGGAAATGTTCGGCTACTCCAACGCGCTCCGGACCCTGACGCAGGGCCGCGCCAACTTCAGCATGCACTTCGAACACTACGAAGCCGTGCCGGATGCTCTCGCGACGACGATTGTCGAAAAGCGCCGCCTCGAGAAGAAAGTTCGCTGATCATCCGCGTGTTCCGCGGTTACTGACGGCTGTCTGTGGCGTCAAAACGCCGCAGATGCACTTTCTTCTTGCGCGGGGGGGCGGTGAGGGATAGACATAGGGTCATGAGCGCGGACATTGCTTATCCTACTTCCAGCGGCCCCCGAAAAATCAACATCCTGGTTTTGTGCATTCATCCCGAGTTGGGTGAGGCCTTTTTGCAGAGCGTGTGCACCGGCGCGTCTGGGACCAGTGGCGAAACGGTGGTCGAAAACCGCCCGATCCAGATGGAAGTGCTCGCGGGCGACCCCCGCCTCACGCCCACCTGGGACGAGAGCCTGAAGAAAGCCGATGCGATTGCGCTCCTCGTCCGCTTTCTCGATGTCATCTCGCTCGACAAGATCCGCGCCATTTACCGCCGGCTCCCCAGCGAGCGGACTTCCCCGATGTCTGTCGTCCTCTTCCGCGAGGAAGGGGAAATCGATTTCAAGATGAGCTGCCCCGCGTGCGGCCAGAAGCTGTGGGTGCGCGATACGGACATCGGCAAACGCGGCCGTTGCCCGAACTGCAAGAAGGCCTTCAAGCTTCCGTCGCAGGCCGGCCATCTCAAGTCTCAGCTCATGCTGCCCGACGCCGTGCCCGCGCTGACCGTCGTGCGCGGCAAGCCGGCCACCTGCCGCGGCGCCCTCGCGAGCCTTCTGGCCTACCTCAGCGGCACCATCGTGCCGGGGGCCGAGAAGCTCGACCAGGAAACGCTCAAGAAGACCACCGTCCGCGTCCAGATTCAGGACACGGAGAGCTGATCGGGCGGTTCGACACCTGTTTTTCCAAGCATTGGAAAAAGTGTCGCCATTTTTTCCAACCCTTGGAAATTTTGCCCCCGGTTTTTCCAAGGATTGGAAAAGTTGTTGAGAGGTCCCGATCATGACACACGCAACGCGAAAACTTACCGGTAAACTTCCCTGGACCCGCTCCTGCTTCGTCTGCGGCGAGAGCAATCCGCACGGCCTCCACTCCCGGTCGCGTATTGAGGACGGCCGCGTGATGCTGGATTACACGACCCGCGAGTCGGACCGCGGCTATCGCCACATCATGCACGGCGGCATCGCCGTGACGTTGCTGGACGAGGTGATGACCTGGGCCGCGATCTCCGCCACGGGCCGCGTCTGTGTCGCCGCGGAGCTCGGCGCCCGCCTCAAGCAGCCGATCCGCGTACCGGAACAACTTCGCGTCGAAGGGTGGACGACCCGGGTAACGTCCAGATTGATCATGACGGAAGGCCGCATCATCGGCCCCGACGGTGCGGAACGCCTTACGGCCACGGGCAAATATGTGCCGATGCCGGAGGATCAGTTGGAGCTGACCGAGAAGGACTTCGTGCTTTCGGGCGACACGATTCCGCCCAAAGAAATCATGGGCGGGCACTGACGTTTTGGTAGGGCGAGGCGTCCCTGCCGAGCCGGAAAGCGAAACGGATCACCGCGGAGGGTTCGCCCTACCTACTTCTTCTTTATCGGTGGCGGTTGGCGGCCGAGTTTGGCAAGGACGGCTTTCATGTCTTCCCAGACGAACTTCTTGCCCGCCGAATTTCTCAACAGGTAGGCCGGGTGATAGGTCGGCATTACGTCGATGCCCTGATGGGTCATCCACTGGCCGCGCAGCCGCGTGATGCCCGTCTCGACGTTCAGCAGGCCGCGTACTGCGGTTGCCCCGAGCGCGACAATAACCTTCGGCTGAAGCAGCGCAATCTGTTCCGTGAGATAGGGCATGCACGCCTGCATTTCATCCGGCGTGGGCGTCCGGTTTTCCGGCGGGCGGCATTTCACGATGTTGCCGATGAAGACCTGCTCGCGCGTGAGGCCCATGGCTTCGATGATTTTCGTCAGGAGCTGGCCTGCGCGGCCGACAAAGGCCAGGCCCTGCGCATCTTCATCTGCTCCCGGGCCTTCGCCGATGAACATGATCTCGGGCGTGGGTGTGCCCTGGCCCGGCACGGTGTTCGTCCGGGTCTTGTGCAGGCGGCATTTCTCGCACGCGGCGACGCGGCCGGCGATCTTCTTCAGACCGGCGGTGACATCGCTCGCGGGCAGCCGGGGGGTGTCCTCTGCGGGTGCAGGAGCGGGCGCGGAAGCGGGTTGAGCAAAGAGCGATTCCTGTGGCTGCGCCTGCGAGCGCGGCGGAACCATGCCCAGCTCCTTGAGGTTCGTGGCGGACACCTCGACCTGTGTCACGCCTTCGTCCTTGAGGTGTTGAAGGTAGTCACCGAGTTGACCGATCACGCGGCCAAGTTGTTCGCGCGGTGTATTGCTGGAGGCTTCAGTCGTCATCACGGCCATTTTGCATGGATGTCTTCAGTGCGGCCAGCAGGTTTTTCATATCGTCCGGCATTGGCGAGACGAATTCCAGGTCTTTGCCGGTACGCGGGTGCTGGAACGCGAGGCGTTCGGCGTGGAGCATCTGGCGCTCGGCGGGGGCCGGAAGTTTGGTTTGGCGCGCGCGGCCGTACTGGCGATCGCCGACGACGGGGTGGCCGATGTGGGCGAGATGGACGCGAATCTGATGGGTACGTCCCGTCTCGATGCGCACGCGAAGAAAGGAAACATCGGCAAATGTGGCGACAGTTTCGTAGTTGGTCACCGCCGGTTTGCCAGAGTGCGGGCTGGCGCTCATTTTTTTGCGGTTGTGAGGGTTGCGGCCGACGAGCGTTTCAATCCGGCCCGTGGGTGGGCGCGGCCGGCCCCAGACGAGAGCGACGTATTCCTTCCGCACGCTGCGGCCTTTGAACTGTGCGGCGAGATTCATCATCGCCTGTTCATTCTTCGCGACGACGAGCGTGCCGCTCGTATCAAGGTCGAGCCGGTGAACGATGCCGGGCCGAAGTTCGCCGCCGATGCCCTTCAGGTCGGTGCAGTGGTGGAGCAGGGCGTTGACGAGAGTGCCCGAGTCGTGGCCGGGCGCGGGATGCACGACGAGGCCGGGCGGTTTGTTGATGACGATGAGGTCGGCGTCCTCGTAGAGGATGTTCAGCGGGATGGCTTCGGGCGCGACTTCCACGGAGACGGGCGGGGGGATGTGGATGTCGATGACGTCACCCTCGCGGATTTCCTGGCTGGGTTTGCGGACCTGCGCGTTGACGGTGACGAGGCCGGCCTTGATCAGTTCCTGCCAGCGGGCGCGGGAATGTTCGGGAAACTGGCTGCTGAGCCATGCGTCCAGACGCGAGGGCGGACCCGGCATGCGGAGGGATTGGTGGGTACCGCCTGATTCCATCGGGTTGTTGCTCCGTTACGGGTTGGGTGCTTTTCTCCGTCGCAGCACAAGCCAGAGGATCACGCCAGTGATGAAAAGCACGACGCTGACTTCCTGTGCGATATCGAGGCCGGACCAGCGCATGCGCTGATCGCCGCGAAGATACTCGAGCAGGAATCGGCCGACGGGATACGTCATGAGATAGGTGGCGAGCACCATGCCGTTGGTCTTGCGGCGACGGTAGATGCGGAGCAGGAGCAGGTAGACGCCGATGTTGAGGGCGGCCTCGATCAGTTGCACGGGGTAGCGGTAGTCATCGGCGTTGAAGATGGCCCACCGGCAAGTGGTGGCGAGGCCGTAGCAGCAGCCGTTCATGAAGCAGCCGAGTCGACCGAGCGCATGGCCGAGGGGCAGGGCGCTGACGGCGAGGTCGGCGATGGAGAGGAGGGGGAGCTTGCGCAGGCGGGCGAAAAGGATGATGCCCAGCGCGGCGCCGATGAATCCGCCGTAATAGATCAGGCCGCCGCGGTCGATACGGAGGATTTCCAGCGGGGCATCGCGGAAATAGTCGAGATTGGCCAGAATATAGGCCACGCGGGCGCCGAGAATGCCGGACAGCATGACCCAGAAGCCCAGTTCGGAACCAAAGCCCTCAGGGCGTTTCTCTCGGCGGGCGATGAAGGTCCAGTGCGTGACGGCGGCGAGAAAGCCGAGGGCCACGAAAACGCCGTACCAATAAATGGGTCGGCTGCCGATGTAGAAACATACGGGGTCCATGGGGGGGACTTATACCAGACAGGGGTGGGGATGGACAACCGCGCGGGTGATGGATTGCTGTGCGCCGTGATTCGGCGTTGAACAATGGCTTCTGCGTTGCTACGCTCTCGGTGGTTATAAGGGGATTACCGTGGCAGAGCACGAGGCCATCGACGTCATAGCCGATCAGGTAGAGAAAATCGCCTGTCGCAAGTGCGGTCGTCACCTCGACGTCTCCAAGCTGCCGATGTTCTCCAAGGTCGAGTGTCCCGACTGCAAAACCCAGCAAACCGTTCCCGCGCGTCTCGGCCAATTTCTGCTTCTTGAAGTGCTCGGCGCGGGCGGCATGGGCGCTGTGTACCAGGCACTCGATCAATCGCTGGGCCGCTATGTGGCCATCAAGGTGATGCGGCGCGCGATGGGCGAGGATCCGGCGTTCGTCGAGAATTTCATGCGCGAAGCGCGCGCAGCGGCGGCATTGAATCATCGCAACGTGGTGCAGATCTATTCCTGCGGGCAGGAAAAGGGTCAGCCGTACATCGTGATGGAACTCGTTTCCGGTGGCCGGCTTGACGAGATGATTGCCCAGGGCAATCCGATCGAGGAAGTGCGCGCCCTGGAAATCGGCATCGATGTGACGGAAGGTCTGAAGGCGGCCAATGACGTGGGGCTGATCCACGGCGACGTGAAGCCGGCCAACATTCTTTTCGACAAGAACGGCATTGCGAAGGTGGCAGACTTTGGCCTGGCGCGGTTCGTCGCATGGCAGCAGGACCGCGGGGAGGTATGGGGCACGCCGTATTACATCGCGCCGGAAAAGGCGCGCGGCCAGAAGGTCGATCATCGGTCCGATATCTACAGCCTCGGGGCGACGCTGTATCACGCTCTCGGCGCGAAGCCGCCGTTTGACGGCAAGACCGCGACGGATGTGGTGCTGGCGCGTTTGAAGAATCCGGCCATCGGTCTCCGCGTGATTCGTCCCTCGCTTCAGCCGGAGACGGCCGATGTGATCGCGCGCACGTTGGAATCAGATCCCTTCATGCGCTATCCGACGTACTCATCACTGCTGGCGGATCTTCGCGAAGCGCTTCGCGTGGCGAAGCAGGAGCAGCGCTCTGTCCACACGAAGGTGAAGAAATCGCCGACGGGTCCAGTGGTGGCCATCGTGCTGATGCTGCTGGCGGCACTGGCGATTGTCATCGGCAGTCTGCAGTGGACCAGCGGGCGGAAGGAAAAGGCGAAGGAAAAGGCTGGCGAGACGGTTGCGCCCGCCGTGACCAACGCACAGGAAGCAGCCCAGGTGACCACGGGCGAGCAGGAAAACGTGCAGGCCCAGGCCCAGAAGGTGGCGGCCATTGTTCAGCCCTTCACGCCGGCGCATGAGCAGGCGCTCAACGAAGCCGTGGCGCAGTTGGTCCGCGGAAATCCCACGGCGATGCGCGATCAATTGCAGGATTTGTACGACAAATCGTCAGCGATCGGTATGGGGCGGTTCTGGATCCGTCTTTTCCAGGCGGTGGCGTGCTGGGCGGGGCAGCGCGATCAGGATGCCGTGATCTATCTTCAGGAGGTGCGCAACGCGTTGTTCGAGTCGCCGGATCCGTCGCGGCCGCATCCCGGCAACATGCCGCAGACGCTGGCCAAGCTGATGCTCAAGCAGGTGGATGAGGGGGCCGTATCCTTCGAGGCGGCGCGCCGACCGCCTTGGTATGGGGATTTCGCCGAGTTCTACCTTGGGCTGGATTTCCTGCGCGAGGGCAACGTGAAACGGGCCAAGGATTTCTTCAGCTCCTATCTCTCCAAGCAGGGCAAGGATCCGACATGGCCCTACAGCTTCCAGCCCATTGCAAAAATGTGTGTGGAACAGATTGATGAGTTCGCACAGGTCCAGGACAAGGCAGCCCAACTCATTGCCAACAAGCAGGCCGCGAAGGCCCGCGCGTTGCTCGAGGAGTTCCGGTTCAAATCGAGCGCGCTGATGTTCCCCTTGGCGGAATTGGCGCTTACGCGCGTCAAGGCCGCCGAGTCGAAGGAATTGGAAGAGCAGCGCCGGGCGGATCGGATTGCCCACCGCGAATTGGTGCAGGTGGACTTGGATCGCATCGAGGAGGTTCGCACCGCAAACCTCCCGTTTGTGGCGCAGAAAGATTTCCGGAAAGCCAGCGCGGCGCTGTCCAAGGTGTTGTCTGAACTGAAGACCAGCGAGGGTCAGCAGACCTACATGGGCCTTCGGGAGATGTACGACCGGATGGATGGATTGAAGCGTTTTCTGATCACGCGGATTTCAGCGTCTCCCTATCGCGGCGGGGCAAGGACGGAGTTGGGTGGTGACGCCGTCGGCGCCGACTTAAATGGCATTCGCGTGGCGCTGGGCTCGCATGGCGAGATGGTTCTGCCGTGGCCGGAAATCAGCCCCCGCTTGCTGGCGCAACTGTTCGGTTATTATGTCACCGACACGTCGTTGTCGGATGCGGACCGGGCAGACGAGAATCTCTCCATGGCCGTCTTCTGCTACGAGACGACGGCCTTCCGTGCGGCCGCCCAGTACGCGGAACAGGCGGTCAAGCTGGACCCTGCCATCAAGGTCAAAGTTCGCCGGCTGATGCCGAGCCTCCTGCCGGACTGAAGCCCCTCTTTCCCTACGCCTTCCGACCGGGATAGCCCTTCGGCACGTTGATCTGTTCCACGGGCAGCTTGCGCAGGCACATGAACCAGTCGAGACACTCGTAGTCCTTGCCCGCGTTGTCGACACGATCCTTGGCGGTGCCGCAGGAGCCGGGCGGAGGGATGATGACCGGGTCACCGGGTTCCCAGTCGGCCGGCGTGGCGCATTGCTGCGCATCCGAGGTCTGCATGGCAATGAGCAGCCGGAGCACTTCGTGGAAATTACGACCATTGGACAGCGGGTAGTAGACGAGCGCCCGAATCTTGCTCTTCGGATCGATGAAGAAGACGGCGCGCACGGCCTTGGTATCGGCTGCCGCGGGTTGGAGCATGCCGTATGCGCGGGCGACGTCCATCTTGAGATCCGCGATGACGGGGAAGGTCACCTCCATGTTCGACATGCCCTTGTACGTGATCTTCTCCTTGATCGTGCGGAGCCAGGCGATATGGCTGTAGGTACTGTCGATGGAGAGACCGACAAGTTTGCAGTTCAGCGCCTCGAACTCCGGCATGAGCTTGGCGAATGTCATGAACTCTGTCGTACAGACAGGCGTGAAGTCCGCCGGGTGGCTGAAGAGAATCACCCACTTGCCTTTGTAATCGGCAGGAAAGTTGATGATGCCCTGCGTGGTTTCCGCAGTGAACGACGGGGCGTCCTCGCCGATCAGGGGAATGCGCGTTGATGGTGTTTGTACCGTATCCATTTTATCTCCTCCTTGTGGCGGCAGCCGAACGCCGCCATGCGTTCAATAGACACCATCCCCGGTGTTTTGCAAGGGGGCGACGGAAGGAAATCTAGCGGGCAGGATTGGAGCTGATGACGCGTTCGTCGTACGTGGCAAACACGCCCTGGCCGGGTTGGACCACGAGAAACTCGGAATCGCTCCAGGGTCCGTCGATGAGCCGTTGGATGAGCCCCATATCGCCACGGATCTTCTGGAACGGCCAGTGGTGCTCGTCGGCCTCCTGGGTGGCCATGCGCTCAAAGCGATCGTCAGGCTCCGCGCCGGTTTCGATGTAGACCAGGCTGGAGCAGCGATGCGCGGCCGGCCCGAGCAGGTCAAGAATCTGCCGGGCGTTGTCTGCGCCGTAACGCGCTGCGAGTTCTTCATAACGGCGGTCGAAACCGAGTCTCATGGCGGCGGTTTCTTTCCCCGCGGCCGGCCGGTGCTCGAGCCAGCCACTCGTCCGGTAGATGGCGCCACGGTGCGCGTCGTAGAAATCCTGGCAGCCAGCGGCGTTGCCGAAGAAGATCGAGATGCAGTCGTGTGCGCGGGGAACGACCAGCGGTATTTCACGCGCCTGAAGTCCGGCGACGCTGTTACCGCACAGGCCGTAGCCGAGCACGACGCTGTCATGCCTGGATGCATCCGCCCCATCGATGATGTTCTGAATCTTGCCGCGCAGGACCGAACGTTCCTCGTCGTGGAGGCTCATGGGCAGAAACTCGAGATCGATTTGGTTGTGCGAGCGGGCTGCGGCGGCCTGCATCTCGCGGGTCAGGACTTCGCAACTGATGACCTTAAGCCTCATGGGGGTTCCTCATGCCTTATCGTTCACGGACGGCATCAGTGTGTCAAGCAGGCGCACCGCCTCGAATGCGTCGGCGCCGTAGGTTGCACCGGAGCTGCGCGCAAAATCGGCCGTGACGGCCGCTCCGCCGACGAGGACGATAAGTTCGGGGCGGCCGGCGAAGTGGTACACCAGCTCGCGCAGGTTCTTCATCCCATTGGTCATCAACGCGCTGCACAGTACGGCCCGGCAGCCGCCGCGGACGGCCTCTTCATATTGCTCGATGGTGCAATCGTCGCCGAGGTCCTGCACGTCGTAACCCGCGGCGCGGAGCACGAGGGCGACGATGTTCTTGCCGATGGTGTGATGCTCGCCGCGGACGGTGCCGATGCACACGCGGGGCCTGGAGCGGCTGTGAGGGGTGGTCATCGAGGGTTCGAGAATCGCCAGTCCGGCCTGCATGGCCCGCGCGCCGACAAGCAGGTCGGGCACACCGAGTTCTTTCCGGGAAAACCGGGAGCCCAGTTCATACATGGCAGGAATCATGGTCTCGTTCAGCAGAAGCTTGGGGTCGGCGCCGGTCGCCAGGGCGTCGTGCGCGGCGGCCTCCGTGGCGCTGCGGTCTCCAACAAGTATGGCCTCGTACAGCTTGTCCTGTCTTGGCATGCCAACTCCCCCTTGCTTGTCGCCGGGCCCGTCAGATGAAAAGCGTTGTTCCCGACTGATCGGCCTCGGAAAGAAACGAAGCCACACCGCCCAGATCGATGCCGTCGATGAGCTCTTCCCGGTGGAGGCCCATCACATCCATGGACATCGTGCAGGCGACGAGTTTCACGCCTGCCTTGCGCGCGGATTCGATGAGCGACGGCAGGCTGTCGACCTGCTTCTGTTTCATCACGTGCTTCATCATCATCGTGCCGAGTCCGAGCATGTTCATCTTGGAAAGTTTCAGGGCGGCCGCTCCGCGCGGCATCATCATGCCGAACATGCGATCGAGCAGCGGTTTGTTCGTTGGCGAGGGGTTGCTCTTGCGCAAAGCGTTCAAGCCCCAGAAGGTGAAGAACATGGTGACTGCGCTGCCCATGGCGGCGGCGCCATTGGCGATAACGAATGCGGCAAGAACCTTATCGAGGTCGCCGGAGAACACGACCATGGACTTCTTGGTCGGGCCGGTGGAGGCAGTTGAGGCGCCGGTCGGGCATGGGCTGCCCTTGCGGATGTGCGCCTCAACGCGCGAGCCGTTTTGGCGAATGTCGATGAGCGTGTGGCCGTTGCTGAGACACCATGCCGGCGCATCGGTCAGGAAGCCGGGATCGCTGGCGCACACGGAGAGTTCGTCGCCCACGTTCATGCCCTGGACGGCTTCCTTCAGGCGCATGATGGGGCCGGGGCATTGCAGGCCGCAGCAATCGAGTTCCACGGTGCGGCCGGTTGGCGCGGCGGTCTCGGCCATCTTCTCCTCGGCGTAAGCGAGGAACGGCGGGCTCTGGGTCTGGCTGCAGACGGCGCCGCCGTGATACGAGCAGAACGTGGAGGAGCCGCCCGCGAGGGTGAGGACTTGTCCAAACCCACGCTGGAGAAGCAGTCGGTAGGCGAGGTAGCTGCGGAACCCGACTTTGCAGTAGACGAAGAGGGGACGATCCTTGGGCAGTTCCGCGACGCGCTGGCGCAGCTCACCCAGCGGAATGTTGATGGCGCCTGGAATGTGCCAGATGTCGAATTCCACTTTGCCGCGGACGTCGATCAGCACGCCCCCCTCCGTCTTGGCGGGGTAATCCTCGGCGTACCAGAAGCGGATATCGCCGCGCAGAAGATTAGCGGCGATGAAGCCGGACATGTTGACCGGATCCTTGGCCGAGCCGTAGGGCGGTGCATAGGCGAGTTCAAGATTTTCCAGATCGTATACGGTCAGCTTCGCGCGAAGAGCCGTGGCGAATACATCCAGGCGCTTGTCCACGCCGTCGAAGCCGACGACCTGGGCTCCGAGCAGACGGCCTGTGTCGGGGGCGAAGAGGACCTTGATGTGCAGTGGTGCCGTGCCGGGGTAGTAGCCGGCATGGCCGGACGGATGCAGGTAGACCTTGTGATAAGGTATCTTCAGCTTCAGCAGTTGCTTTTCTGACGCGCCGGTGCCGCCCGCCGTCATCGTGAAGACTTTCACGATGGCCGTGCCCTGCGTGGACGAGTAGGTGGTCTTACGTCCGCAGATGTTTTCCGCCGCGATGCGTCCTTGACGGTTGGCCGGACCGGCCAACGGGATGACCCATGAGTCCGGCAGGACTTCGTGCGAGACTTCGACCACGTCACCTGCGGCGTAGATGTGCGGGTCCGAGGTCCGCATATGTTCGTCCACGCGGACGCCGCCACGTGGTCCAAGTTCCAGGCCTGCTGCGCGGGCGAGGGTGGTTTCCGGGCGGACGCCTGCAGCAAGGATCACAAAGTCGGCCGTGACCACCTCAAGGTTCTTCAACTCCACGGCGACTTTCCCGCCCGTTGCATCGCGAAACGCAGCGGCGGCGGTCCCGAGATGAAACCGTATGCCGTGCTGTTCCATGTGGGTCTGAAGGTCGCGGACCATCTCGCGGTCCAGCGGGGGCATGATCTGGTCGAGCATCTCGACGAGGTCGACGGTCAGGCCCCGCTCCCTCAGGCTCTCTGCCATCTCAACCCCGATGTAGCCACCGCCGATCACGACCGCACTCTTGGCGCTGCCATCGACCATGGCTTTGATTTGGTCCATGTCTTCGATATTGCGCAGGACACATACGCGGGGATGGTTGATGCCGGGCAGGTCGGGCTTCAACGGGATGGCACCCGGACAGAACACAAGCTTGTCGTATGTCTCATCATACTCGCGGCCGGAAGCGAGTTCGCGAATGCGCACGCGTTGGGCCTTGCGGTCGATGGAGAGCACCTCGTGACCGGTACGGACATCGAGATTCAGCGAGGCCTTGAGGCTTTCCGGTGTCTGGAGGAGAAGCTGCTCGCGGTTCTTGATGTCGCCGCCGATATGGTAGGGCAGGCCACAGTTGGCAAAGGAGACGTAGTTGCTCTTCTCGAGCATGATGATCTCCGCGCGTTCGTCCAACCGCCGCGCCCTTGCCGCTGCCGATGCGCCGCCTGCCACTCCGCCAATGACCACGATCTTCATGTAACCATCCTTGGTAAAATGATGCCCCGCCGATGTGGCAAGACCCCGCCAGAATACTCCCCTGAAGATGCCTCAACAAACGCGTTTTTCAATGGGCGGTGGCCGAATGTCGGACGGCGAGAATCCAAACCTTAGGGGAAAGTGACGCGTGAACGGTAGTAGGACGATGCGGGCTGGTTGCTGACGGAGATGGTGATGACGGAGTTGTCGCCCGCCAGGTTGGTGCGGAAGAGGGTCCAGTCGCCCAGGCTGATGTTGGTCCGCCAATAGATGTTGTAGAGACGGTTGGAGACCGAGCCGAACTGGAGCACGGCCGCGGTATTGGAGCGGCCGGCCTCGATGGCAAAGAAGGACAGACCGTTGGTCGGTATGGTGCCGGCGACGTATTCGGCGTAGTTGTTGAAGCCGTCGTTGTCCGGATCGGCGTCGGATGTGGCATTCGTGGCTCCGCTGAAGTAGGCCGATTCCCACGTGTCCGGCAACCCGTCGCCGTCCAAATCGCCACTGCAGGCGGTGATGAACTGCCCGGCGTTGAGGGCGCCCATGGACATATCGTTGGTGGGTCCGGCCCAGACAAACTGGGCATACGATGAGCCCGTGCCACGCAGTTGAAGCGACTTGTTTGTTTCGTTGCCGGTTTCCATTACGCCGAGGTCGACGGCGGTCATGCCTGCGGCGGGGCCATTGGTCGCGGTCATCACGCCCTCATAACTGAGGAACTGGACGACCTGTCCGCTGTGCACGAGCGCGACGGCATCGGACGGCCCGTTCTGGAGACCAGCCATCGCAAACCAGAGGGCGCCGTAGCCGCATCCCTCGTCGTCGATGGTGCCGGAGATGGCATTGCTGGCGTAGTAGGCCCCGTTACCGCCGTTGTAGGCGAGGAGGTAGTAGGCGCCCAAGTCGGTTCCTGCGGGGCCGGCGACTTCGACACCTTCGTTGGAGTCGGTGCTGGCATTGTCGTAGTGGATCTCGTTAATCCAGACCGATGATGTGACGGCGGAATTCACGGTGATCACGATCTCTTCCCAATCGACGCCGTCATCGCCGACGGCCCAGAAGAGGCTGGTATAGGCGCCGAGGGGCGAGGCGTTGGCCCACGTGAACGTTCCGGCGCCGTTGGTGGTGCCGAACGTGGAGCCGGCCGGGGCGTTGCTGACGGAAAGGGTGATGGGTTCGCCGTCGATATCCGTGGCGGTGACCGAGAACTGCAGCGTGTTGTTCAGGATGACGGAGCGGTTGCCGATGGCTTGTAGGACCGGCGGATTCGTGGCTGTGTCGAGGACGCGGAGGACGACGGCCTCGCTGTCCGCGCCGTCCTTATCCGCCGCGTAGAACAGGGAGGTGTAAATGCCGACGGGGGCGGCGTTGGACCAGGTGAACGTGCCATTGGTGCCGGTGGCGGAGAACTGTGCACCCGCGGGCAGATTGCTGGCGGTCAGGGTCACCGTATCGCCGTCGTGTTCGGTGGCGGTCACCGTGAAGGTCAGGAGATTGCTCAGGGCCACGTCGCGGTTGCCAATGAGGAATAGGAACGGCGGCTGGTCGGTGGTTCCGCCGCAGGGATAAATCCACTGCGATGCGTTCAGCGTGTCGCGCGATGCAACATTCGTGGCGGCGCTCCAGACAAACTGCACGTAGCTGGTGCCGACGCCGGACAGTTGCAGCGAGTTGCCGACGGGCGTCGTGGTGGTTTCCGCGACGTTCAGTTTCTCCGCCGTTACGCCTGCAGCAGGGCCGTTGGATGCGATGACGGTCGCGCCATAGCTGACAAACTGAACGAGATTGCTGCCCAGTTCAACCAGGGCGACGCCGTCCGGCCCGTTTTGGAGGCCGGTCATGGGTACCCACACTGCGCCATAGCCGCATCCCTCGTCGTCGATCGTGCCGGCGAGTGCATTACTCATGTATTGCAGACCGTCGGCGCCGTTGTAGGCGATCAACGAGAAGAGGCTGAGGTCCGTGCCGGCGGTACCCGCGACTTCGACGCCTTCGTTGGTGTCGGTGCTGGTGTTGTCGTAGTGGAGTTCGTTGATCCAGATGGAGCCGTTGAGCAACACGCGGAGGATGGCGGGCTGGGACACCGCGCCATCATTGTCCACCGCGTAGAAGCGTGCGGTATAGACGCCGACAGGCGTAGCGTTGGTCCATGTGAACGTGCCGCTGGCCCCGGACGAGTTGAACGAGGCACCGGCTGGAGCATTGCTCATGCTGAGCGTGATGGCATCGCCATCGGCATCGGTGGCGGTCACGGGGAACGTCAGCGTGCCGCCGGCTTTCACGTACGCGGTGCCAAAGGGCGCCATCACAGGCAGGTTGGTTGGCGCCATGACGTAGAAGCGGACTATTTCGGAATCCACACCGTGTATGTCGGAGGCGTAGAAGCGGGACGTGTAGACCCCGACAGGCGTCGGATTGGCCCAGGTGAACGTGCCGTTGCCGTTGGTGGAGGTGAAGGTTGATCCGGCGGGTGCATTGCTGATCGTGAGGGTGATCGGATCGCCCTCTGCATCGGTCGCCGTGACGTCGAAAGTCAGCAGATGAGATTCGATCACGGACTTGTTGCCGATCGTCTGGAGCACAGGCGGTTCGGTCCCCGTCAGGACGCTGATGCGGATGATTTCCCAATCCGTGCCGTCCTTGTCTGCCGCGTAGACGGTACAGGTGTAGACGCCGACGGGGGTGGGGGTGGTCCAAGTGAATGTGCCGGTGCCGTTGGTAGTGCCGAATGTGGAGCCTGCGGGTGCGTTGCTGATACTGAGCGTGATGGCGTCGCTGTCGACGTCCCATGCCGCGACCGAGAAGCTGAGCAGATTGCTTTGCACCACGGATTTGTCGCCGATGGCCGACAACACGGGCGGCTGGTTGGAGCCCTCGCCGCACGGGAAGACGACTTGGCGGCTATTCATAGAACCGCGTGATGGGGCATTGGTCGGGCCGCCCCATGCGAACTGCGTGTAGTTGGTGCCGACGCCCGTCAGTTGCAGGGAGCGATCCACTTCGGTGCCGGCCTCGGCAACGCCGATGTCCGTGGACGAGAGTTCGATCGCAGGGCCGTCGATGGCCACGACGGGGCCTTCATAACTCAGGAACTGCACAACACCGGTTGGATCCTGGACGAGGGCAATCGCATCCGGTCCGTTTTGAAGTCCCTCGATAGGGAACCAGACCGCGCCGAATCCGCAGCCTTCGTCATCGATCGTGCCCGAAAGCGAGTTGCTGATGTAGACCGTTCCGTCGCCTCCGTTGTAGGCGTAGATGGAGTAGAGGCTGAGGTCGACACCGGCGGCGCCCGCGATTTCGACGCCCTCGTTGGTGTCGGTGCTGGCGTTGTCGTAGTGGATTTCGTTGATCCATATCTGACCGTCGACCAGCACGCGGATGAGCATGGTTTCGCTCTCGATGCCATCGGTATCAGCGGCATAGAAACTGGTGGTGAAGACGCCGACGGGGCTGGCGTTGGTCCAAACAAAAGAGCCGTATTCGTTGGTCGAGTTGAACGTGGCGCCCGCAGGCAGGTTGCTGGCGGTCAACGTCACCGTATCGCCGTCTGTCGGTGTGGCAAAGACATCGAATTGCAGCGTGTTGTGGTCGAAGACATTCCGGGTGCCGATGTGCTGGAGCGCCGGCGGGGTCTTTCCGAGGCTGAAGGCCTTCATGATGGCCATATGGTCGGCGTTCACGGCGGCGGAGTCGTTGGTCAGGATGGGCGCAGGCGGGTTGGTCCAGAGGCGGCTGTCGAAAACGATGCCGTTCACGAAGTTGCTGCCGCCCACCACGACCGTGGTGTGGTTCGAGTTCAGCGAAGGGCCTGGCAAGACATAATCGAACGGCTTGGTGCGGGTGGAATTGGAGTCCGTGTCGCCATATTGATCCGCCGGCTTGCGGCTGTCGGAAACAATGTTGGTGAGGACCAGAACGGCTGGATCGGTCCGTGTATTCACGTTGAGGTCGCCGCAGATGACGACGTAATCGTTGGAGGGCCAGCCCGCCGCGGCGACGTAGTTGGTGATATAGGATGCTTCCTCAGCGCGGTCGGCATCGGTACCGCTGGCGTAAAGATGGACGCAGACCACGTGCAGGTCGCGGTCGCCGGGGATGTCAATGGTCGCCCAGGCAAAATCCCGCGTCGAAACGATGGGGTCTGCCCATTCGCCCGAGGCCTTGATCGGCCACCGGCTGATAATGCCGTTGGGGATCGGGAAGTAGTTCGTGGCCTGCGGTTCGATGTAGTACGAGAAGTTGGTGCCGAAATTGACGTCCACGAAATTGCGGAAACTCACGTTCGTGATGTTCCATTCCTGGATGCCGACGATGTCCGGCTTCAGGCCGCGCATGATCCGGGTCCCGGGGTCGTAGTACTTCGAGTCGGCGCCCGTCACCAGGTTGGCCGACATGATTGTAATCGCATCGTTGTCGCGGAGATAGCCGGTGAACTGCGAGGGCGAGCCGGCTTTCGCGGCGACGAAATTCGTGAGTGTAAGGATGACGGATTCGATCGGTTCGGTCAGGCTGTCGTTGACGACATGGATGGTGGCGATGAGTTGTGTAGGCCCGGTGGCGGTGAAAACGAGTGTCGTGGGTGACACCGTGTAGTCGCCGTTGGTGCCCCACGTGGCCGTGCCGGCCGCGGTGACCTCGACCGTGGCGCTCGCCGCGCGCGAGATGACGACGGATACGGCTTGCGTGATGACGTCTTCGCCGAAAGTCAGTTCGGACAGCAGGAAGCGAATCTGGGGCGGGTCAAGAACGCTGATGACGACCGCCTGCCATGACGCGCCATCCTTGTCGGCGGCATAGACGAGGCTGGTATAGACGCCGATGGGCATGGCGTTGGTCCATGCAAACGTTCCGCTGCCGTTCGTGGAACTGAAGGTCGAGCCAGCCGGCGCGTTGCTGACCGACAGGGTGATGGCATCGCCGTCTGTGGGGGTGGCGGACACGCTGAACTGAAGGCTATTGCTGACGGTCACTGATTGATTGGGGATGGCCAGAAGCACGGGGGGCACATTCGAGGCCGCGCCGATCGAATCATAATACAACTCGACAAATTCGTAGGAGAAACTGCTGCTGTCGGAGTACTCGTTGATGACCAACCCTCCCGTGCCGTCGCCCGCGCCACCGGAGCCGGGCGCGCCTGCTGAACTTGCGGTGACGTACCAGCTTGTGCTTGAGCCGGCGGGGTAGGTGGCCTTCTTCCGTTGCACGGAACGATTGACCGGATCGATCGTGGACGGTGTCATGGCGTCGATATTCGTGCCGCCCGCATCGTGCAGCGAGAAACGCTCGGCGCCGTCGATCTTCGGGAACGTGTTCGCGGCGTTGAGGTAGACGACGTTGGTGCTCAGTGTCACGCCCCAGGCGGATTCAAACGAAGCCTTTGTCGCATTGCGTCCGATGACGACATAACCGCCGGGGTTCACGATGGTGCTGGCGGGGATGGTGTAGGTTCGGACCGAGTTGGTCTGGCGGACGACATAGCCACCGATATCCAGGCCCTGCGCGCCTGCAGCAGAAAGGAGAAGACAGACCAACGTCGTCCATCCTCTCCATGAAGTTCTCAACCCCGGTCGATACATCTTGAACAACCGATACTTCTTGAGGAATAACGCCTAACCTACACCCGGGGTTCCTGCGTGTTAAACTGCCGGTCTTCGTCAGTTATTCCACGGACAGGTCCCGGAGGGACACGCCGCTGTCCCGCAGGATCCCGATGCGCACGGCGATGTCCCCGCAACGGGAGCGGTCCCCGCTGCAAACGATGAGAACTGTTTCACCGGCGCCCCTGCGCCGCACTTCGGACATTTCTTTGCGCCGTCCGAGGCTTTCAGGACGAGCTTCTCGAAGGCGTGCCCACATTTCTTGCACTGGTATTCGTAAATCGGCATGGCACAAAATCCCTAGTTCGATTTTCCGCCGCAGCACCCTTCGGTGGATTTCAGTCCGAGCTTCTTCAGCAGCATCGCTGCGGGGCAGAACCCCGTAAACGCCGATTGGATCAGGTTGAAACCCACAAAGGCTGTGAACAGGAGCCAGTAGGGGTTCACCCACACACCCAGCGCCAAACTTGCCAGCACGAAGACCCCGGCCACTACGCGCACACCATTATCTACGGTCATGATCCACCTCCATTGCATCAGCTTACTTGCCCGAGGCGATGAGGAAGCCCATCAGGCCCCAGATCACCATGGCGATATAGGGATTGCCGGTCAACGGGCACGCGCCCGTCCGGCAGCCGACAAAGCGGTACATCAGCAGGCCGACCCCCGCGCCTGCCACACCGCCGATAATTGATCTCAACAGCATGCTCATTTTACACCTCTCTCAACATACTCCGGCCGTCAGGTTCTTCAAATGGACGACTCGACCGGCATGACGAAGGCCTTCAAGCCTTCGCTGGGATATAGCTTCGACTGGAACTCCTTCAGGGCGGCCATCAGTTCCGCTGTCTTGTTCTTCTCCACCACGGTAAAGATCAGCGTGGACGCACCCGGCCATGTATGGGTTCCCATGTGGCGGCCCGTGGCGCCCGCGCCAAGGACCTGCGGCAGTTCCGTGTACGCGTGCACCTTGTGCCGGTCGATCAACGTGCGCACTTCCTCCTGCCGCGCTTCCGGACAGATAATCATGACCATGTTCATGGATGTCTCCTTTCTCAGGCTTCCGCCGTATTGGGCGCAGTCTTCCCATAGATCAGCGCATAGACCACCGGTATGACCACCAGCGTAAAGACGGTCGATACAAACAAGCCGAAGATGATCGACCACGCCAGCCCGCTGAAGATGGGATCAAACGTGATCGGCCACGCGCCGAGCATGGTCGTCCCCGCTGTCAGGAAGATCGGGCGCAGGCGCACCGCGCCCGCTTCGATGATCGCCTCGCGCAGTGACTGACCTCGCGCCGTCGCGCTTCGGATGAAGTCGATCAGGATGATCGCGTTTCGCTGGACGATACCGCCCAGGGCGATCATGCCGATCATCGCCGTCGCGGTGAAGAACACGGGATTGCTGAATCCGCCGACCGGGTGGTTGCTGATCAGGTTGATCAGCCAGAAGCCGGGCATGATGCCGATCATCGTCAGCGGGATGGACATCATGATGACCAGCGGCAGCAGGTACGAACCCGTCTCGTAAACCAACAGCACGTAGATGGCCATCAGCGCTGCGGAGAACGCGATGCCCAAGTCGCGGAACACATCCACGGTGATCTTCCATTCACCCTCGCCGCCCCAGTCGGCTCGCAGGCCTTCGGGCAGAGGGTGCTGCTTGAACCACTTCTGCAGCGCGAGCACCGCGTAGGCGGGGCCACGCCCGGCCATCTCGGCCGTGACGTAGACTACGCGTTCCTGGTTCTTGTGGAAGATCGTCTTGTCCACAACGTTTTCCTCGAAGCTTCCCAGCTCGCCCAACTGCACGCTGCCGCCCATGCGGCCTTTGACCTCGAGGGTCTTCAGGAGTTCGACGTTGGACCGTTTTTCGCGGGGGAGGCGGAGCACGATGGGCAGTTCATTCAGTTCCGCGGGTACGTGCACGGTTCCGGCCGGCATCCCGCTCAGCGCGATTTGCAGCGTTTGGACGATATCCTCGGTCGAGATGCCGTTCAGCGCGGCCTTCTCGCGGTCGACGCGGAAGAACCACTTCTGTTGGTTGGCTTCCACGGTGTCGTCGATGTCTACCACGCCGGCTTCCTCGTGCAGGCGCTTCTTCACGATGTCTGCTGCGGCAATCAGTTGACTGTAACTCTGGTGCGGCTGGCCATAGATTTCTGCGACGACGGTCGACAGGACCGGCGGGCCGGGCGGGACTTCCACGATCTTGAGGTTGGCCCCGTTTCGCGCTGCGAGAGCTTCGAGGTCGTTGCGGAGTCGCAGCGTGATCGCGTGGCTATCCATCTTGCGCTGCTGGCGCGGCAGCAGGTTCACGCGGACGTCGGCAACATTCGCGCCCTGCCGCAGGTAGTAATGCCGCACGAGGCCGTTGAAGTCCATGGGCGAGCCGGTGCCCACGGTGGAAGTGAAGTTCACCACTTCCGGCACGGTTCGCAGATACTGCTCTATTTCGCCGACGACAGCGTCGGTTTGTTCCAGCGTGGTGCCTGCGGGCATGTCGACCACCACCTGGAACTCGTTCTTGTTGTCGAACGGCAGCATCTTGAGCGGTACCAGCCCGGTGAGGGCCAGCACGATGGAGATGGCAAACAGTGCCCCCATCACGGCCAGCATGGTCAGGCTCTTGCCGCGCGACCGGACAAGCGGGTCCATGATGCGGTGATAGATCCGGTATACCGTCGTTGCCGTCACGTCGTACGCAGGCGCGTCGGCGCTGCTTTCCTTGAGGAGCTTGCTCGAGATCCACGGCGTGATGGCGAAGGCCACGAGCATTGAGCAGATCATCGTCAGCGGTACGTTCAGCGCCATCGGGGCCATGTAGGGGCCCATCATGCCGGAGATGAAGAACATCGGTATGAACGACACGATGATGGAGAGGGTGGCCAGCATGATGGGGGGCATCACCTCATCCATCGCCAATGTTACAGCCTGCATCCGCGGGTACTTTCGCATGGAGAGATAGCGCGAGATGTTTTCCACGCTCACGATCGGGTTGTCCACGAGGAGCCCCAGCGCGAGGATCAGCGCAAACAAGGTTACCCGGTTGATCGTATAACCGAGCATGTAATTGAACAGCAGGGTCAGCGAGTAGGTGATGGGAATGGCGAGTCCCACGATGGCGCCTTCGCGCCAACTCATGCTCAACGCGATCATGCCAACCACGGTCAGGATGCCCATCACGAGGTTCATGACGAGGTCGTTGACCTTCTCGTTGGCGGTGGCACCGTAGTTGCGCGTCACGCGGTATTGTATGTCATCGGGGATGGCCGACTTGCCCCATTGCTCCATGGCCTGCTCGAGGTCGCGCGCGACCTGCACGGCATTGCTGCCCTTCTTCTTGGCCACGGCAATCGTCACGGCGGGGAAGCTGCCTTTCTCGTTCGCGGCCGGCCCAAAACCCAGGCGGGTATAGGTGGCCGTTTCGGCGGCGCCATCTTCCACGGTGGCCACGTCGCGCAGATACACGGGCCGGCCCTGGTGCGCGCCGACCATCAGGTTGCGGACTTCGTCGACGTTCTGGATGAATGGACCAGCCTCAACTTCAAATGAAGTGTTGCCCGCGTCGAAGCTGCCGCTGCCGGCTTGCGCGTTGGAGATCTTCAGCGCGCCGGCGATCTCCATCGGCGAGAGGGAGTAGGCCGCAAGCCGCTCATGATCGAGGTAGACGTGGATGACACGCTTCTCGCCGCCATGCAGCGTGATTCTCGACGTATCCTTCACATGCTGCAATCTGCCCGCCACTTCTTCGGCCACGCGGTAGAGCGCGTGCGTGTCGGCGGTCTTGCTGTAGAGCGCGATGTTCACAATCGGGACATCGTCGATCTCGATCGGTTTGATCACCCAGCCCGCGATGCCGGGCGTGGTCTTGTCGATATTCTGGAAGATCTTGTTGTAGAGCTTGATCAGGCTGCTCTCGCGATCCTCGCCGACATAGAAACGGACGGTGACGACCGCCATGCCGGGGCGCGACATGGAGTAGACGTATTCCACTCCGTCGATCTGGTACAGCAGGCGTTCGAGGCGCGAAGAGACCATCTTCTCGACCTCTTCTGCGCTGCCGCCCGGATACATGACCATGACGTCGGCCAGCGGCACAACGATCTGCGGTTCTTCTTCGCGCGGCGTCATGAACAGCGCCGCGGCACCCGCCGCGAGGCTGATGATCACGAGGAGGATCGCGAGATTGCCCCGCAGAAACCCCTGGATCAGTGACGAAACAAAACTGTGTTTACCTTCCATGGCTAACCCTCCTTCACAGGCTGCGCGAGGATCTCGTCGCCATCACTCAAGCCCGAGAGAATCTCGATCCGGTCACCGAACAACGAACCTGTCTTCACTGCCCGGCGCATGACGCGGCCATCGCGTACCACCTGGACAAGCTCGACTTGGCCGACGTGATAAACCGATGTCGCCGGCACACGGAATCCGTCATGCGGTTCGCCATCGACCCAAATCCGGCCGAAGGTGCCGGGCAGCAGGTTCTTGCCTTCGCTCTCGAGCCGAACCTTGACGGTCTGGGTGCGGCTGCCGGGGTCTACTTCGCTGACGATTTCGGTGATCCGCCCTTGGATGGTTTCGGCGGGCCGTTCCAGCGAGACCTCAACGTCCTGGTTCAGCGTCAGGCGATCCAGCAGGCGCACGGGCACAGCCGCTTCCAGGCGCATGCGCTTCGGGTCGTAGACCGTCAACAGCACTTGGCCGGGGTTGGCAAGGTCACCGGCTTCGATCCGGCGCTCGGTGACGAGGCCGTCGATGGGGGAGGTGATTTGCGCATAGGTCAGCATGACCTTGATCCGGTCGACCTGTGCGCGTGCCGAGTTGTACATCGACTCGGCGGCGGTCAGCGCCTGGTCGGTCGTTGCATTCTTCTCGAAGAGCTGCTTGGTGCGCTGAAACTCGGTTTCTGCCTGCTTGAGTTGCGCTTCGCCCGCGGCGAGCTGCTCGCGGAATTCGCGATCATCCAGCGTGACGAGTACCTGACCCTTCTTCACTTCATCGCCGGACGAGACGAGGACTTCATTGATGTAAGCCGGGATGCGCGCGCTGAGGTGAATCTTCTCCTCCGAGTCGACGGTGCCGACCACAAAGAGCCGCGCGGGGATGGATTCGCGGGCTACCTTGACCGTCTCTGCGCCCGCCGGCATGGCGATGCCCGCCGAGGCAGCGACGACGCCCGGGGCGACTTTGCGGCTGCATGCGCCGCCAGACCACGCTACGATGACGGCAAGACCGACGATGCCGACAATACCCCGCCAGTAACTCTTGATTATGTTCAGGATGTTCAGCTTGCTCATGTCTTCTCCTCCTTGCTCAGTTCTGCTTCTTTGAATCGTTGACGTAACGCTGTACAAGCGCGCCGCGAGCGCGGTCCAAGTTGCCCAGCGCAATGAGATAATCGTACTGCGCGGCGACGTTGCGCGTGCGCATCGCGGTACGGCCGACCTGCGCGGTCAGCAGGATAGTGATGTCCGCAGCGCCCTGTTGGTACTGCTCCTGCGTGATGCGCAGCGCTTCCTCGGCGCTTTCGACGCTCTTGCGCGTGACATCCAGTCGCTCCCACGCATCACGAACGCCCAGGAACGCCTGCGTCAGATCGAGCTTCAGATTGTTGATCGCCTTCTGCTCGTCCGCCTTTGCCGCTTCGTATTCAGCCCGGGCTTGGCGGATCGCGCCGCGTGTGCGGAAGCCGTCGAATACATTCACATCCGCCATCACGCCGACCATGTAGCTCTGCTGGAAATCGCTGGAGACATTGCTGTCCCAATCCGATGAGGCAAAGGCATTGATGGTCGGGCCGTAGCTGCGCTGCGCCTTCTTCAGGTCCTGCTCCTTGACCTTCTTCATCAGCCGCGCGGCCTTCAGCTCCGGGCGATTCTCGAAAGCGTTCGGGTCTTTGCATTCCGGTGGCGGTGCGTCGAGCGAGACGTCCGGCGCGCGGAGATTGTCGGCCGTGGCAAGGGAGTCGCCGATAGCGGTGTTCAGCGCGGCGACGGCCAACTGCAGGCCGTTGCGGACGCGGATCTGGTCTTCGCGGGCCTGTGCGAGCTGGGTTTCGAGATTGAGGACATCGGTCTTGACCGCGCTGCCGGCGTTGAACCGCTCCTGTGCGACGCGGAGGCTCTCTTCGATGCTGCTTACCGATTCCGACTGCACATCGAGGAAGGCTTTGGCCTGGAGTACGCCGTAGAAGCCGCGGGTGACCTCGTGGATGAGCTGGTTGCGGGCGGCGGCGAGAGCCTGGGCTGACGCGTCGGCGCCGAATCGCGCCATATTCTTCGTTGCCCCGCGCTGGCCGCTGTCGAACAGCCGCCACTGCAGGCCGACGCTGCCGCGCAGATTCTCCGTGTCATCCGGATTGTTGGGATCGAAGGCGGGATCCATCATGTTCAGCGAGCGCTGATTCAGGGTCATCATGAACGCCTGCGGCGGATTGTCGCTGCGGGCATAGTTGGCGGAGACGTTGACCCACGGGTAATATGCTGACCACGCCTGTTTCAGCATCGCCTGGGCCGACTCGACACGGCGGGCGGCCGACTGCACGTCGGGGCTGTTCTCCAGCGCCGCGATCACGCACTCGTCCAGCGAAACGGCGGGGGAAGACGCCGCCGGGGCCGCCGATGCAACGACGGCGAATGTCACCAGAAGACTCCATATTGCCAGCCACTTCCTCATCGCTTGCCTCCTTTTCCTCGAATGCAGTTCAGGATCGAAATTGAACGCGGATCGGCGATCGCGTACCAGACTTCCTTGCCCCGCCGCTCCGCCGCGACCAGGCCCACCCGCTTCATCTGGTTCAGGTGCTGCGAGGTGGCTGCCTGCGGCAGGCCCAACGCGTCCACGACATCGTGTACCGGCGCCGCCCCGGCTTCCAGGATCTCGATGATCCGGAGCCGATCGGGGTGGGCGAGCAGCCGCAGCACCTGCGCCATCCTGCCCAGCAACTCCACCGGCAAACCCGACATGCACCTGGAACGAATGTCTTTCATGATGCATATAAATATCATGATATAATGATATGTCAATACATCAAAAAACAAAAAATCTCGGCAGCGTGGGAGGTGGGCGGGTAGGATGCCGCCATGAGCTTGATGAAACGGCTGGATGAGGCGCGGGGCGCGTTCGCGCGCCGCGATGTGGAGGCCTCGAAACGCGCCCACAATGCAGGCGTGGTCGTGCAGGCCGCGGAGACCCATCGCAAGGGCCACCAGTATATCGGCGACGTGGTCTACGGCGGGCTCGATGGCATTGTCACCACCTTCGCCGTGGTCAGCGGCGTAGCCGGGGCCGACCTGAGCGTCGGCATCGTCCTGATCATGGGCATGGCCAATCTGCTTGGGGATGGCTTTTCGATGGCTACGGGCGCCTATCTTTCCGCGCGCAGTGAACAGGAATACTACGATCGCGAACGCAGCCGCGAGGAATGGGAGGTGGCGCACTACCCGGACGGCGAGAAGCAGGAAATGACGCAGCTCTACAAGACCCAGGGCTATTCCGCCGAAGAAGCGGAACGCCTTGTCGAGATCCAGAGCCGTGATCCGAAACGGTTCGTCGATGTGATGATGGTGCACGAGCTGGGCATGCTTCCGGACGACCGGCCGCCGCTTTCCAGCGCGATCGCCACGTTCATCTCCTTCATCGTCTTTGGTTCCGTGCCGCTGCTGGTGTACTTCGTTGGATTCGCCGCTCCCGCGATTCGCTCCATCGCGTTTCCCGTGGCCGCCGTGCTGACCGCCGTCGCGCTGTTTGGCCTGGGTTCGGCGAAGCATCTCGTCACGTCGCGCAGCGGAATTCGCAGCGGGCTCGAAACTCTTGTCGTGGGCAGCCTCGCGGCGATTGTCGCCTACGCGGTCGGCTACTTTATGCGAGGACTTGGAGGTTAGTCATGATTCTGGACCGGCTGGAAAATGCTGCGCGCTACGAGGCGATGTACCCCGGGTTTCGGGTTGCGTTCGAGTATCTTCGGAAACATCACGAAGGCGGCGGGCTTGAGCCGGGTCGCCACGAGGTGGACGGTGTTCGCGTCTACGCGTCCGTCGGGAAGGATGAGGGCAGGGGGCGCGATGGCGCGCGGCTGGAGGCGCACAGAAAGTATATCGATATCCAATATGTCGTCTCGGGCCACGAGGTCATCGGCTGGCGCCATCTCGGCGAGTGCATGGAAACCGGGCAGGGCTATGACGCCGATCGCGATATTGAGTTTTTCAGCGCGCCGGCCGATGTCTGGGTACCGGTTCATCCCGGCTTGTTTGCCATCTTTTTCCCTGAAGACGCCCATGCGCCGCTTGCCGGTCACGGTCACCTGCACAAGATCGTCATGAAGGTGGCGGTGTAGGGTAGAAGGGAGAATTCAGAACCCGGAACACAGAAGTCAGGATGCCGACTTCCGCGTCCTGCATGCTGTGTTTTTCAGAAGCACCTTCCCCTCAACAACTCCTCCGCGGCTTGCTGCCATGTGCGATCGTATCGGCGGTCGCTGCGAAGTTGTACGAAGATGCGGCGTGATGCTCGCCGCCCCGGCGAGTGAAGCTCGATCAGCGCATCGCCGACAAGAGGTGGAAAACGTTCGAGTTCATCCGCCAGCTCCTCCAGCAGGTCCAGCGGCTCCTCGTGTTCCGGCACGAGGACAAACTGCCAGAGTATGTGCGGCTCCTCGGCCACGGCGCGGCGGACGGCAGCGCGGATGGTACGCCGCCGGCCATAGAGATCGTCGCCGCGGAAGAACATCGCCCGATGCGAGCAACGTCCCGGAGCACCCGCCTCCACGTGTTCCGTGAAAAGGCCGGGCAGCTTTCGTCCGACGAAACGGGCCGTGGGGGCGTCCGCCAGCACACCGAGGAGCCGTTGCGAAGTCATGTCGGCCTGCCGGAGTTCGGCCGCGGTCAGCGTGGCCGAGGACTTCACCTGGTACGGCGGACGGTTGCTCGACACGAATCCATATTTGTGTCGATACCTGCGCAATTCGGTACCGGGCAGGAGCAAGGTCTGCATGCACTGAACCCGCGCGCGGCGTAGTCGCGCGGCCCAGTTCAGCATGTGCTGGATATCTCGGAGGTTCTGGCCGGGCAGTCCGTACATCAGGTCCACGGTCAGCAGAATGCCGGCCTTCATCATATGCTGAATGCCTTGATCCAGCGGCTCCAGCCGGTCCGGCCGATGGATTTGTCGCAGTGTTTCCGGGTTGCGACTCTGCACGCCCACCTCGATCTCGCGGAACCCTGCGAGCGCGAGCAGCTTGGCATCCTCGGCGGTGATTCTGTCCGCCTGTAGCTCGGCAAAGAACTGAAGGCGCGCGGACCGGTTCAATTTGGCCAGCTCAACGATGATGCGACGGAACTCGGGGTTCGCGTTGAACATCGGATCGATGAACCGGATTTCTTTTGCGCCACGCTGGCGGAGGACGCGGACGCGTGCCAGGACCTCCTCCGCGTGGAGGAACGACACGGCGCTGCGGCGGTGGCCGTAGCAGCAGTAGGAGCAGCGAAATGGGCAGCCGCGCGTGGATTCGATGTAGGCCATGCCGTTCGCGTCGGGCTTGTTGTCCGGATACTCGGGCGGCGGCAGGTCATGCTGCAGATGGAATGCGGGTGCCTGCGCGGGGCGAACGTAGCGGCGGCCGGTGCGGAACGCCTTCAAGATGGATGGGAAGACCTTTTCGCCTTCACCTGGAACGGTGACGTCCACGGCGCGGCTGCGGAAGAGGAAGGGATGATCGTCTGCGACTTCCGGTCCACCGGCGACTACCTTGAGCTTCGGCAGGACGCGTTTGGCCTTCTTCAGCAGGTCGAGTGTGCGCTCGATGTTCCAGAGGTAAAGGGTGGCGGCGATGACGGCCGGTTTCGCGCGCGCGATGGCAGCGAGCAGATGTCGATCATCGAGTTCGTCGGCATTCGGGATGGTGACGACCCGGTGGAACGGACCCTCAGGGGATTGCTCCATCGCGTGCCGGAGATAGGTGGCTGCGAGTTGTAGATTTTCGCGATGTCCGTGTGCGCAGGTGTCGAGCTGCGGCAACTGGAGAAAGATGATATTGCGTCGATTCATGGATCTGCCCAATCAAGCCGGAGTAAACCACAGAGAACACAAAGGCATAGAGAAGAAAGTGAGAGGCCCTTGCTTTGGAATGTTGTTTTTCATTGCTTTCCCCGATCGAAACTCGACAATCAAAAGTCTCAGAAGCAAGTGTCCCGGTAGCTCAGTTGGACAGAGCGCTGGATTCCTAATCCGTCGCAGCGTCTGCACAACGGGTTACGGAGCAAGCGGTAATGGAATGAGCACTGTTGCCCGTGGCACACACGTGGCAACGGGATCGGTCGAGGCTTGCGAGTAGAGGCGTAGAAGAATAGAAGTTCGTCGGTTCTTTCTTATGGTGTCCCGGTAGCTCAGTTGGACAGAGCGCTGGATTCCTACAGCAAGTGGGCACCGGCTGGGAAACCCGCCGTGTGAATGCGGTCAAAGTCGGGGAAACCCTAACGTCAAGTCGAGGGCAATCCCGAGCCAAGCCTGCGAAAGCAGGAAGGTGTAACGACTGGACGGCCGCCACCTTCGTCCGGCAACGGATATGGTGAAGGTACAGTCTAGGGAGTCGGGAAACCGGCACAAACCCGAATCCGGAGGTCGCGGGTTCAAGTCCCGCCCGGGATACCAATTCTATACAGCGACAGCGAATTTGATTCTCCCCATCTGCTCCGCAGTGTGTTCAGGCTGCAGGTGCCCGTAAATTTTGTTGATCATGTCGGTCGATGAGTGGCCGACCCAGCGAGCCACGGTCAACAAGTCCACCCCTGCCATGACCGCTTTCGAGATGAAATAGTGACGGAAAGTCCGGCTGTTGACCCAGGGCAACCCCGCCTTCTTCTTGGCATTCCTGAAAGCGGTTCTCAACCCGTTGGTTCGTTGGGATGGGTCGTTCGGATTGTAGAAAACCCAGTCGTGTGTTCGCCCTCGCAGATCAAACAAGACATCCCAATCCTTCTTCCATTCAAGTAGTTTGGCTCGAAGGTCAGGATGCATATCGACATAGCGGTTGGACGACTCATTCTTGAGTTGGTTGCCAAGCTGAGGGCAGATCCGAAGGCGGTTGCGTTCGAAATCGACATCCGACCAGCGCAAGAAGAATGACTCGTTCTCGCGCAGCCCGGCGAGCGCCCGGACATAGAACCACGTAGCCAGTTCTCTACCCGTTCTGGTTTCGTCGGCGGCACGAACAAGCGACCAGAACTGCTCGTCCGTGAAGATCTGCACCTCGTGCTTCAACTCCTTGAGATTCCGAATCTCTTGTGCGGGATTTGAGATTGCGTAGCCCTGATCAACGGCGTACTTCAGCATCTGCCGCAGGACCGTTAGTTCGATGTTGATCGTCCTATTCGAAACCCCTTCTTTGTTCCTCGCCCTGATGTACTCCATGACGTGCGCCTTCGTGATCAGATCGAGGCGTTTGCTGCCCAGCGCCTGGAATAACCGAGTGCTGTGCCCTTTTTCCGTTCGACAGGTCTTTTCGGCGCGTTCGATGCGACGGTAATCCACGTACTCGTCCCTGATTCCTAGAAGGGTGGCGTATCTCAGGGGAACCAATCGCTTGCCGTCGAAGATGACCTCTTTCCGCGCCCGCTGCTCCGCCATCTCAGCTTCTCGCTTGCTCAGGAAGCCGGATTTCCGATAACGAACCTTCTGGTAGGAAAAGGTGTACGCCCAGGCTGACTCCGCCTTTGGCCCGGAGCCCCATTCCCGCGCATAGTCTCTCCTGTAGACAGTCATCTAGATCAGCGGGTTGTGTTTGTTCCGTTCAAACCACTCGTCGAGATCCGCCTTCACGTATCGGTTTGGCCGCCCTGGCAGATAAGGGATGTCCTTCTGCCTTAACAACCAAGCAACGCTCCGCCGCAAGTACGCAGCCGCCTCAATCGTTGGCATGTACGGCGATGCGGGTTCTGCCGGAGCAGATTCTTCCCGCTCGTGTGCTAGTCCTGGAAGCTGGAAGTCGCGGTTCAATCACCCCTCCGCTCAGTGCCCTGGAAGGCCGCCTGCACCCGGATAGTTCTCGGGATAGACAGAAAAGCTTCACGCCACGTACAGCCCGTTGCGACTACGGCGACACAAGGTGACCCATCAATTCCAACAAAGACCAGGATGTGTTTGGTTGGGGTCCCGACATCAACGCCCAGGATACCCGCACGACACATCCCGCAATCGAGCAAGGACTTTGGCTCAACGCCGATCTCAGCGCGTATCCTTAGGGCAATCTCGCCGTATTCTAGCCCTGACTCCGTCACCCGTTGCTGGAATTCCTGCAGCGATTGAACATCCATTGAGAGGATGGGAGCTTGCATGCGTACGTTCATGGGATCTTCTTCTGCGCCCTGTTGTGCCGTGTCTGCTCGATTTCCCTGAGTAAGTCTTTCAGGAATATCACGGCGTCTGCTTTTGCAGCTCGCCAGGTTGACCTAACCGACACACTGCACCATTCCAGGTCGCGATCTTTGCAGTGGACGATCGAGCATTTCGTTCTCGCGCCTGCATCCAGCAAGATTAGTCGTGCTGTCATATGCCCGTCAGACTCTTCCAGAACAGGTTCCCCAATGACTTCGTCCAGGTACCTGAGATCACGGTCTGGATTCCCTGGTGTCCGGTCTGGAGCGGGCACAGCTTTCATCTCTTTGGCTGATATATCGGTCCATACCATGATCGCCCGAGCATCGAAGGTTATCAGCACGTTCGCTAATTCCTGTTTTGTAACCTTTGTGGTCCGCCAGTTACCCATGTCTAGTGCGTCAGGTGCTAGGAGGCATCTCATGGTATTCGTTCCTTCCTGGTAGGGGCCGGGGATCGCCGTGCTTTGCATCACGGATAACACCTCTCCCGTTTATGGCTGCTATCGACTTTGGTGTCATTGCTGCTTCCTTTCGCCTTCGGGCTGTGGTTCTCGGTCATCGTGTCCACTTGGCTTCCACGCGGCATGTTCCCCCGTTAGGAGGGGAAATCTCTGCTTCCAGTTATCGAGGACGCCATATTCCCGCTTTACTTTCACGACCTCAGCCGCATAGCCCATGTCGAAGATCACGCCGTAGTACGCGACTCCGTCATGCCAAGTAGGATCGATCGCTCTGTCCTGAAGATCGACGCACCAGGCATGCATGAATGGACAGTCGAACCTGCCACCGGGAATTGCGAAACCCTCTGCGTAGCGAAGTTTGTTGGGATGGTGCCTGGCCAGCAGGTAGGCGTTTCGAAAACAGCTCTTGAGGAGTGCTTGATAACCCCGATATCCGAGTCTGGCGGGAAAAGGCACCGGATCGAAATGGCGACCGTTGCGCAGGACGAACTCCTCGAAGGACAGATACGGATCGCTAGACTGGCCTGTTGCTTTCTGTCTGATCATTTCCGTGATCTGAGTCAGGTGCGCCACGATGTTTTCACGCGCTGCATCTGGATTGCTCCCAGAGCAGTGCAGCTGGCTTTCAGGTTCGCCTGCGCTATTGCCGCCGTGTTTCTGTTCATCTACTTCATGCATGGGTTTCACCTTCCTCGTTGTTCAGGGCTTCTTGCGGATTCAGGATGCCCAATATCGCCTTGCGGACAGGTTGGCCGCACTCCCCCAAACATGCCTCGAACAGGGCGGGACATTTGACGCGAGCCTCTGCGAGACGGCTGGCAAGACGGTTGTATGTGGTTTCCTTTGCTTTCGTGCGCCGCCCAAACAGAGTCCTGCCGATAGCCTCAATGTCAGACGCCATTGATCTGGCGGTAATTTCCGGCTCTTCATTTTCGGCTGCTTCGTGAGTTCGCGCCCCGGCGAGTTTCTTGCCGGATCTCGATGCCGTCCGCCCGCAGATAGGCACAACCACCGGCCCGAACACTGCGCCCGTCTTGTTCAAGAGGTCGTCAAACCTGTCTGCCTCTTCTGGTTGCCACGACTCAGGCCCCTTTCTGGCTAGTCCGTGCAGTTCCATCACCTCAGTTTCTGTCAATGGTTGCCCCTGCTTCTTCTGCGTCTGCGGCAGACACGGCTTCGACTCATCCCGATTCGGTCCCTTCTGCCTTTCCCTTTTGGCCTTCATGTTCGTTCTTCCTTTTTGTTGCCCCGCCGAACCACTCGACGGGAAATCGATCAGTAATTCATGATCACCACTTCCTTTGCTGTCGTCGGAGCATTCCTCCCGTTGGCGATCAGCCGGGGGGCGGCGATTTGCTCGATGTGAAAGTCTCTGTACAGCCTGCGGACAAATTTGCAGTCGGAGTTGGTTTCCAGAAAGAGGCAGCCCCGACGATGAAGTTCACGGCAGACTCGATGGAGGCGGTGGTGGTCTGATTCATCAAATCCGATGGACGTGTAGCCAACAAATCCGTTGGGGTAAGGCGGGTCGAGGACTACGAAGTCCCCTTGTTTGGCCGTCATAAGTACCGAAGCGAAATCGGCGGAGGATAACGAGGCGTTTTGCAGGCAGAGGCTGTCCGCGAAGACAGCTGCTTCATCCAGAGCCCCCAGATCTGGGCCCCGGCAGAGCGAATTGCAGACGCCCAATCGGTTTTCCCGGTAGACGCCCCTCGAACAGGCTTTGGCAATGTACAAGAACCATCCGGCGACCGTCGTATCACTCCAAGAACGCCGGTACTGCTGACGGGTTTGCTTGAAGTAAGGCTTCGAATGGCAAGCTGCATGTTGATGGTAGAGGGCGATGACTTCATCGGGGGATTGCCGGATGCCCTGATAACAACGAATCAGCTTTTCGTTCAAATCAGATAGATATGAACTCCCGTTGAAGCCCATTCTTCGCAGCGCAAAGAAGATATGACCCGCTCCAATACAAGGCTCGTGGTACGCCCGAATCTGGTCGATGGGCGGGAAGTATGGCTGGAGGATCGGGATGAGCCCTCGCTTGCTCCCCGCCCAAGGGAATAGCGGCCGGGGCTCAACACCATGGACGGAAGGGCCAATGGACGAGGGGACCGTAGTCAGACTCATCAAGCCTGTTGATGATGATGTCATGACCCCCTCCGATCACACACCAACAGGACTTCCTTCGTGTGGGAGTCTCCGCCTGGTTTGGTCGTCGGGCGGCGGGAATCGTGCTCTTGGCTAGTGACTTGCCAGCCAGCAGCTTCGGCTAGTGCAATCAACTCGGGCGGTTTGATGGCACTCGTGGTGTTGTAGCTGACGATGAGGCGAGGAATGTGCCTGGAGTTGTTGAAAAGCCTCCCGAATCCTTCGATAGCACTTGGCCTCTGCTCGAAATGAGTGTAGGGCGGCAGATCAGCGTTGTAGTCGTACGGATTAACCACGCGGTTGCCCTGTCCGGAAAGAATCACGGCAAGGTCGTCGTAGAAGGAGAGCGAGCGCTCATACTCTCCGCCGCCACAACAGTACGGACTGTCCACGTATGCTACATCAGCGGAAACCGTTGAGATGAATTCGACGGCATCAGATTGATGCGCATCGTTCACTTGTCCGTTGTCGAAGATCAGACGCGACAGACCGTCGCAGGCGAAGGCGAGAGTCTCTTCCTTGAGATCAATGTCCCAGAAATTCCTGTAGCCCGTCAGGGTCTTTAGGCAAGTGAAGGTCGCGACACAGAATTTCCCATGCTTCAGTACCTGGTTTGCTGCCACGAAGGCGGCCAGCTCTCTCTTTTGGGGATCGGCGAGCAGCTGAATGTTGCTGGCCCAGCGGTCGAGAAAGGCGCAATTGGAGTCTCCAAGTATCTTTCCGTAATACCGCTGAACGAATTGCTGGCCGTTAGGATTCGGCCGACAGAGAACGACCAGGTCTTCTTCCGTCAGCATTACGGAGTTATTGGCAATGAGGACTCTAGCTTTGAGCGCCGGGAGATTCATGATGTCGTTGGAGACGACCCTCATGCCTAAACGCTTGACCGCGTACCCAACCACGCACGTCCCGGCGAATACATCGGCAAAGGATCGAGTGCCGGGTGGGATGTGTTCGAGGATCTGCGGCAGGAGTTTCGCCTTGTGGCCGTAGATCTTTAGCGGGAACGAGGACAGGAGCTCAGAGATGACCGCTTTGACATCGGCATTCATCAGGATGCCTCGTTGTTGTCGGCAGCGGGTGCGCTGCCGGTTGAGTTCAGCTCGACGAGGTGGTGGAACAGCAGGAATGTGACGAGAACGCTCAGACGGTCTCTGAGATCCGAAGGCAAACTGGGGTGAGCCTGTAGTTGAAACAGAGACACCAGTTGATCAATCAACCGATTGGTCTGTGTCTTCAGCACCTTGCAGGACTTGTCCCAATCGATTGGAGACGTGGGAGGATCCTGAATTGGCTGGCCCTTGGGGAACCTCTGCCGGACCAACTGCCTGAATTGCGAGACCGACAGGTGCTCCTTCTGGGCGGTTCTGAGCAATTCCTCCTTGTCCATTGGGTTAATGTGCCGTCCCAAGACCATGATGAAATGGGTCATGGACACCTTTGGGGCTCCCTCCTTCCCGCCCATTTCCAGCCACAGCTCATAACAAGCGTGGTAGTAGCGGAGTTGAGAGTCCTGGAACACGCAGTCGGGATGCGCAGCTAGTAGTCTATAGGGATCCTGCCGTGGCTGGCCTTTCGGGTGGATGGCGTAGATGTAGTCTCGAACCAGCCTCCCTATCTCTACCCAAGCTTCCACCATGTGCCCAGCAGCCTTGTTCAATCTCGGCACGAAGGTGTTGGTTACTTGATCTAGGTCCACCTGTGTGTTGCTGACATTCGGACTTGCGGCGCATTTTGTTTTCTTCATGGCGACTCCTTTCCTTTTTTTCTGCGCCGACCATAAATCAGCAGAGGCGTTTTCTAGTTGTCTTCTAGCCTTCGGTAAGAAGATCATTACTCGGCGAGGTCACGATGAGACGGAGACCAAAGGGAATCCTCAGCAAACAGATGGCATCACGTCTGACGAGATTCGTGGACGTGATGTACTATCGCTTCGAGTTTGCGAGGGCAGCGACGCTGGATGACTACAGTCCCCCGGAACGGGGATTCCGTTTTGGCAAAGAGAATCTGCCTGAAGTTGTCCGTCTCTTCAGAAGGCTTCTTGATCGCCCAAGCTTCCTACTGCCTTCGGGGAAGCCTAAGTATCTTGATGATCTGAAGCACGGACTCCGCGTCGCCGGGAAACGGCGCGATCTCGCCAGGCGTGTTCTTCGTGAGTGGGTTGAGACCTCACGCGCCCCCCTTTGCCATCACGAGTCAGTGCTGTGGAATCGCGTTCAAGCGCCGTTCTTTCCAAAGGCGGACGAGTTAGGAGACGACCTTCGGGAGTACTGCTACCAGCTGTGTGAATTGCAGGACTTCCTTATCCAGGAAGTAGGGATTCGCCCAGGTACGCTCTTGCCCGTATGGATTGATCAGGAGCCTAACCGGCGAGGAGACCCTCTGACCCTGGGCGTCCTTCCCGTCAGACGTAGCCTCATTGACACACTGGTCCATTACATTCTATGGGAGTACGACCGTGATTATGGGTACGAAGCCCCTCTGCCCGGGAATAAACGAAACGATCTCTTCCTGGATGAAGCCCTTCGGTGGGGAAGAGTCTCCCTAGGAAGGAGTATTGCTCTGACGGGGGTTTCAGAGCAAAGCGGTGTGCCGGTCCATGAGCTCGAGAAGATGTCACGACACAAACTGAAACGATTGGTCGAGGCTCTTCCTTCCGGCTTTGGTGCAAAGGAATTCCCGGAATCCTTCTCAAAGGAGATGCTGATCAACTACGCGATGAAGGGCGACTCTCCGCTTGAGGAAGCTACGACAAGAGCCAAACGTCAGGCTGAGAGATCTGGCGTCCTCGTTTCGTCTCGCCCCCGGAAGCACTCAACCGTGGATGCCAAGACGGCCGCCAGAGACCCCTCCCTGCGCAAGCGAATCCGGCTCGCGATAGAGGCCAGCAAAGAACTGTACGACGGCGCATATAAGGATCTTTGGTGACGCATCTCTGCCGACGCCCAGTTGGATTCAATGAAAGTGCCTGTCGCAACCAAACCCGACCAACGCGTTGTCCGAACCCTCACGCCTCAGTCACCTGAAGTGTCCACACAAGGCAAACAAACAAACACATCGCTACTTGAAGATGAAGAAAAGTAGTTCTCTCTGACGGGATCCCAGCCAAACGGATCATCTGAATCAACGCTGGAAGAAGAAGCTGTTTGGGTGTTGGGGTTGTTTGTTTGTTTGGGCTGTTGGGTGTGTTTGGCTTCTTCGAAGAGCAGACTTTCTTCTTCCTTTACGTTGATCTGTTTGTTTGTTGGGTTGTGTGGGACGGTGTATTTACCGGGTTCGGGTCTTTCAAGTTCGCCGGACTTGAACATTTCCGCGAGCAGGTAGCGAAGAGTGCTCGTGTGCTTTTCGATGCCTTTACGTTTCAGGGCTTCGTTGATTTCTTGTGCGTCCAACGGTCGATCACTTGCCGCCACTGCTTCGTAAATGTGCTCTCTTTCCCTCGACTTCAGGAAGGGTATCGAGTTCGCCGCGACGCTCCATTTGCAGGTATCGGGGTCGTAGAGGAGATCAAGTTTCTTCTCGCCGGTATCTCTTGAAGTCAGAGTGAGGGTCGCGTGGTTACTTACACGCTCTTTCTTCAGCACCATAACCGTATCTGCTGAAGCGGTAGTGCCTACGGATCCGCTTACCTCGTCGAACACATCTTCAGGGCAGGCGGCTTTGCGAGTATGATGAATCAGCAGAATGGAGATCCCACGCGTGGTCGCCAGCTTGTGGACTTCGTGCATGGCGGCGTAGTCATTCTCATATGCGTTGTTGCTTCGTCTTGGAACGGGTTTGACCTTCTGGAATGTGTCGATGACGACGAGTCTGATGTCGGGGCGTTCATCTAAACACTTCTTCAATTCTTCAAGCCCTCCCTGATCCAATCGTTTCCATCCGACAGTTGCTGGGAAGAGAATCAGATTGCTGGGTGCAGGTTTGTTCCCCAGGAGTTTCCGGATGCGCTGGTTTAGTCTTCGCTCACCGTCCTCCAAGGCCAGGTACAGAACATCACAATCCAATGAGTTGAACCGCCCTAGAACCAGATCTCCGGACGTGACGTTCAGAGCCAGATCAAGAGCCATCCAGCTCTTACCGACCTTGCCCTTGCCTGCCAGGATAATCAGACCATGAGGAAGGAAGCCGTCAGCCAACCATTCAACAGGCGGAAATTCCATCACTGCCAAATCTGACGCGGGCATACCTCTAGAGAGGATCGAGGATGGTTTCTCGACCTTCGAAGTACCGGGCTCCGACTGATTGAGCAACGCCTCCAGTTCTGTCCGCGTATGTCCTGCCTCCAACCATTCGTAGATATCTGCCTTGTCACCCAGCTTCTCTATACCGGGGATGTGATTCAGCACCTTCAACGATTTCACGACGCCGTCGAGATGGCCCATGACCAAATCACGATGCCTTGCTCCTGACTTGTCGAAATCAGGAATGAAATAGACCTCGGCATTCTTTAGGGTGTCGGTATAGGCGCCGTCCCATTTTTCAGCTCCCAATGGATTTGTGGTCGCAACAACCCCTTCTTGGATGAGCCGATCAGCGCATTTCTCCCCCTCGACCAAGTAGATCGGTGTTTTGTTCCTAATGGCTTCGATCACTGATGGCAGCTTGTACAGAACCCGCCGAACGCCGGTCAGACTTCCAATCCACCCACCTGTTCCATCTGGTCTTCGCTGGCGGTAGGTCTTGCCACCATTGTGATCCTTCAGGCGGACTGTCTGGAACAGAATCTTTCCCGACTCATCCACGTAATCGTACACGGCTTCAATGGAATACTTGGCTGTGTCGAACCAGAACGGCTTATCCTGATGGTTGTGATTTGCGCAATACGTTGTGAGCGCATCGGGCTTCTTGGGGAACAGGTCTTCCATTTCTAGCCCAAGAGCTTCAACTATGGATTCGGTGCTGCAACCCGCATGGCAGTGCAGAAGCACTCGCCCATCATCCGCCTCCGTGATGGTAAGGCTCGGATTGTTGTCTTCATGGGCGGGACACTGAGACTGATAATCGTAAGTGGTCCCGTTTCCTTGAACGACGACGTACTTCCCTTGAAGGGCGTTTATGATTTTATCTACCGGCGACGCACATGAATAATCTCTCATCTCTTCCTCTCTCGATTCCGCCTCCTGTGTTCGATGGGGTGCGACTGTTGACGCGAAATACTTTCTTCTTATAGGGGAAGGTCGCTCGGCTGGTGTTGTTGTATAATCATCACAGACGAACTCTTCCCGTTGTTCTGTTCTACTTGGGCACAGGTTTTCCAGAGCCTGTGCCTTTCGCTTGATTAGCTTCCGCTGTTTGTGTTGTGGGTTTGTTCTTCGGCTTTCACCACCTCCTTTCTGCTGATCTCCTCCTCGCGCACGGGCAACTCTGCCAAGATCGCTTTCCGGCAAAGTGACGCCACGCTCCGGTCATCCCGACAGGCGACGCCCCAGAGCCTTCTGAAATCTTCGCCGCGAAATCGCACCGTCACAAAGTTGTTGAGCAATTTGTCTTCTGTTTTTCTCTTCATCTGCACCTCCTGCATGTGAGTTGGTCCTTTTCCTGTGTGTTACGTATTCTCAAAGAGTGCTGTCTTCTCCTCTATTGTTCGGTGATCAAATGCACCCATTGTTGATCACACTTATACAGATGTCGGGCCGCTCGTTACGGGAAATCTCCGACTTTCGAAACACAATCGGGCGTAACTTGTGCGTGCTGACAAAAGGCGAAAGCTCTCGGTTTCCCATGAGATCCGCAGACCGGTCTTGGGAGGGCATTTCAACAGTGGAATCGTTTCGCCTGCCCGGTTCACGAACCAGGGCAGAAATCCCACTTGGATCTTGAGATCCGTGGGCGTCGGCGGGATTTCTAGTCTATGAACAATTCCAATATGCCCGACAACGAACCCGGGATGCTTCACGTGGCTTCACAGATGATTGGAGCGAGGTCTGGGCGGGGAGGGAACGCCAAGAGCCCTGTGGAGCATCCAGGCTGTCTGAACAACGTCGAGAAGTTGAGGCTCATTTCCCAACTGATTGGAATTCGAGCATCAGAGGTTGCCCGCATCGCCGGGGTGTCTCAGGCGTTCATATCAATGATCCTGTCCGGCCAGAGAGAAGGGAGCCCTGAGTTCTGGTTCACAATGGAGAAGCGTCTCGCTCACCTCGTGGAGCACCGCCGCCAACCCGTGTTTGTGAACGCGCTCCCCTTGCGGACCGCGGTCACACAAGCGTGATCCTAGACTCCTGCCTCTTTGTTCATCTCCTTCTGGTTTGCTCGGTCATCCTCGCAACGGCGAATAGTCCTTTGGCGCACATCCTGTGCCGTGCTAGATTCAGGCTGCATCTCATGAGAAGGCGATGAAGATCAATCGAGACCAGTTGAAGGACGTTGTTCTTGAGGTGGCCGAAGAGCAGTTCGGCTCCAATACGTTCGGTCGCCGCGCTCTCATGCTGGCGGTAGAACAGTTTGTGAAACACTTCCAGCTCTGGACCCCGGCAGATGACGAGGACTCGGAGTCTGCCGATGCGAAGTCAAAGGGACTCGCGGAGATAGATTGGGCAATATCGACACTCAAGCAGGAGGGGCACCTACTCAATCCCGCTCGTGATCAATGGCGAGTCGCGCCGAACCAAGAGTGATGCTCACCATAGCAGCGGAATGGCGGTAGCCGCAAAGAGGAGCGGAATGGAACGGGATATCCAGAGGCAGATCAATGCGTTTCACAACCCGCTGGTCGCAGATCCGAATCATCGGTACCGCTCGTGGGAACACTGCTATCGCGTCTTTCGGAGTCGGAGCGACGCGGATATCAACACCCTTTGCCTGCATCTAGCCTTCTACCTGGCAAGTTGGGGGATGTACCGAGGTTCCAGTTTTCTTCTGTGGAAGGACTATTTGATCCACAAACCAATCGTGAAGATCCTCTGCGACGACAAGCACGCCCCATTGTTCCGCATCAATCACGACGACCCTAGTGATGACAGATGGACAGTCCCTCTAATGCTCAAGCTCGTCGAACGCATTCGAGAAGCCTACGAAAGAATCGATTCGGTGAACTGCGAGACGAAATCGGTCAGAGCATCAGATACTCTGGTCACGAAAGTCATCATGGGCACTGTCGGCTGCCTTCCCGCCTATGATCGTTACGTTGTTGCGGGAATGCGCCACAAAGGGGTGGCTTACTCCGGCCTCAGCAGCACACACATCTCCAGTCTACTGACCTTCTATCGGGCAAATGCTGAGGAGTTCAAGAAGGCCCAAACTCGTGTGTCGAGTCCTGCCCTTAGATATCCAATCATGAAAGTGCTGGATATGTACTTCTGGAGCATCGGCAACGAACTCCTGGCTTCGGGAGGCTAGACCACCTGAATGCGCTCGGTTGCCGTGATGTCGATGGACCTGTCGCGCCTGCTAGGTGCGCGCCGCTTCAATGAATCGATTGACGATGTCCGCGAGTATCTGGCGTCGGGTTTCGAGGAACTTCCTGTAGTTGTCGATCTCAAAGAGCGTTGGGTCAAGAGGTATGCCTTGCTTGGTCAGCGCTTCTTCACCTCGTTCTGCAATCACGCCGGGGAGGTATTCGCTTGGCGACTGGTTGCTGATGCGTCTGTTTGTCTTGCCGGAGATGAACGCCATGTTTGCGATCTCGTTGATCTCTTGCTTGTCGTACTTCTCCTTGAGCAAGGATTTCGGGAAGATGTGGTGGTACTGAATGTAGTGTTGCCGTCCTTGGTGAGAAAGCGACAGTTCAAGCCCGGTCTTCCAATCCTTCGCACCACCCGCCTTCAAGGCAAGAAAGACGAGAGAGAACAGCGGGCTGCCCGCGCCACGACCTGCCAAGTCCGTGGGCTCAACCGCAAGCCTGCCAAACTGCTGCTTCACCAATCCAAGCAAGTCTTCTGGTGAACCCCCGTTTCGAATCACGCTCAGATCCTGATCCAGGATGGTCTCGCTGGAACCACGCGAATACCTGCCTCGTGCGTTGGCGACGTAGAGCCAATACAGCAGTGTCTTCTCATCCTCTGCAGCCATCTCATCGCCATGGATTTGACTGTAATAGGCGATCGTTATGAAGAACAGAGGCGACGACAGCAGGGTCTCGTCTTCGATGTCGGCGTTCGTACGCAGAAAGTTAATGGCGTACTTGAGCCCGTTCTTGGCCTTCTCCCAGCCATCCTTCAGCTTGGGCACAGATAACGATGCCACCTTGCCAAACCGAGCTTGTCCCGTGGCGAAAACGACCATGGCTCGCACAAGGAGGCCCAAGTCCAACGTCATCCAGACCTCCTCACATTCCTCCTGGAACTTTTCCAGCTCCTTCAGAGAGTTCCGCCATCGCGCCGTGATTTGAGCGAGCGCCAGATCGGAACCGCGCAGTTTCACGCCGAGTGAGTTGACGCGGACGAATATCTCGGCAACTTCTTCGTAGCTGAGATCGCGGGACAAGACGTACATCGCATACGGGTAATCAGCGATGTTCCTCAGTTTCTTGAGCCGTTCGGAGTACTTCACGTAGCGCGGATCCCTCAATGACTCAATCCCAAGAGGTTCCAGGATCTCCAAGTCGTTCTGCGACCTGAAGACCTTGCTCACCGAAACCCATGTCTTCTGCTGTTCGAGAGCCTTGCTGGCCACAACGAACGTCATGTTCTTCAGGCGCTCTTGGAGCGTCATCTCCTCCTCTTCATCCACCCGCTCGTCCGCCTCATCCTCGTCAACCAAGGGGGATTCCTCGTCTCCTACGACCTCGGTGAATTCCGCAAGCGTCTCGGGATGCTCCAGGTTGAAGAGTATTTCGATCTCCCGTTTCCGTCCTCGCACTTTGACGGGGCGTCCCCGCAGCAGTGCGAACAAGGAGGTCAAGCGTTGCTGCCCGTCCAGAAGAAGCTTCCGGCCGCTAAAAGGATTCTGCTGCTGTTCAACGGCAAATTCCTGTGTCGGCTGGGGCTGGTCTGTCTCCCAGACGAGAATCGAGCCACTGGGATAGCCACGATACAGGGAATCCAACAGGTCGCGCACACGGGGTGCCCGCCACACGTACCGGCGCTGCATTTCCGGCAGCTGCAGTTCGCTGCGTTCGATCATCCCGACCAGGTCTTTTACTGGCAGATCGGTTTTCTTAGCCATGGGCATCCTCCCCGTTTCAGTTCATTCCCTCTGTCTTCATGCTTTGGCGACGCTGTTCTTCAAGATAGCCAGGCGGCTGACGGAAATGCGATCACACCTCCGGCTCTTCCTCCTCAAAGCCGAGAACGAGCTCAAAGAAGGGGACGAGAACGCGGAACGCACTGCCCACGATTCTCTGATCCATTTCCGAACGGATGCTCTTCTCGCCGTGGAACAGGTTACAGCGTACGCGGTAGATCGCTGGCAGAGTGTTGGTCCAGCTGAGCGGGATCTGGTCTCCCATCGCTCCGGGATGTCCTTCTACCTGCGGATCGTATGTATCTGCGCCCCCATCCAAGTACTCCCGCACGATGTCCGCTCGATTCCCGTTGTGTCGTTGCCAGATGCCCCTGTGTCTTAGATCTTGAACCTTGAAGATGGGCCAGTATGACTGAAAATCTCGTGCCGCCTGAGACAAGCCAGCATCCTCGTTCTCAAGATGCTCCGCAAAGAGGCGGTTCAGGTGCTCGTCTTCCTTCAGGGCGTTGATCATCTGCCTGTCATAGTCCTCGCCGGTCACACAGCAGCCCCACGCGTTGAATGCAATCCATGCAAAGATGAAGGGCTCAAAGCTTCCGCGGTCAGGGCAATCACGTTCTTGCTGAGCCCGCTCGAACCACCCTCTAATCAGTCTCTGCCCTTCGGGATGCAGATGTATGAAGAGATTCAAGTCAACAGCCACGGACACCTCCTCCAATGCTTGAACCAGGGCGCCATCAATCGCACCCAATCGGAAATCGTGATGACTGTAGCACTGGACTCGCGTCCCTGTGAAATCCCAAATGGGGTTCCATCAACCTGCGGCTCGCACTTCGGTAAATGTCGCCACGCGACGCTGTTTGTGCTAGCACTTCCCCGATATGGCGGGAGCACAACAAAGAGTCCTTGTCCGCGACAGAATATGGCGAGTCCAAGCCGACACCGAAACGTCGTCCGGACAGCGGCTGCTATCCCTTCTTGATCCAAACGGTGGGGACACGTTGCAGGTTCTGAGCCCGCCTGAGCGCTGTGAGGTGCTGCCTGATGAGGCACCCGTTCTCTCCAAAGATGCGCTGTGTCCTTGGACGCCCTGGTTTCTTTCGCACCAAGCCGTGAAGCTGGCGGCACCCGCTCGTGCCGACGATTTCGCTGCGCTCTATTCCGGAAGAATCTCGCCCGAACCATACCAGTTCGCACCCGTCAACAAGCTGCTGCAACTGCCCCAGCCACGGTTGCTGATTGCGGACGACGTTGGCTTGGGCAAGACCATCGAGGCGGGCATCTGCCTACTCGAACTGATTGCCCGAGGTCGAGGTAAGCGAATCCTGCTGATCGTCCCTCCCGGACTGATATCTCAGTGGCAGGAAGAAATGCTGGAGAAGTTCGGCCTGTACTTCACCTCGATTGAGAATGCCTCATCCCTTGAGCGGGCACAGACCAGCCTCGCGGAGGGCATCAAGCCCTGGGTGTTCTTGAACCGTATCATCACGTCCACCGAGTACATCAAGAAGAAGGACGTTATCCAGAACGCCCTTGGCCCCCGTTGGGATGCCATAGTTGTGGATGAGGCCCATTACCTCGCGGAATCGGGCACACCGAAGAACCCCTACACGACAGCACGAGCAAGGTTGGGGCAACAACTGAGAAGCGCCTGCAACTCGCTCATCCTGCTGACTGCCACGCCGCACAACGGCTATGGGCACAGCTTCCGGTCTCTCATCGAAATTGTTGAGCCCACGGACGCCACGTTCCAGGGCGAGAAGGAGATTATCCGCCGTCGTGTTGCTCGAAGCATGATTCGTCGCCTCAAGCCGCAGGTGTACAAGACAAAGGACGGGAAGAAGATTCCCGCGTTCATGCCCCGCGAGCCGGTCGCTCAAATTCCGGTCACGAATCTCTCGCCGGACGAGAAGGAGATATTCCGCAAGGTTTCTTCATACTGTGCCAAGACCGCAGCGGCGGCGGCAGACACCGACGACAGCGAACTCATCAGCTTCGCCATGCAGATCATAAAGAAGCGCATGCTTTCCAGCCGTAAGGCGCTTGCCCAGACGGTCGAACATCGACTGAGCGCACTTGCCAGCAAGAAGATCGAAGAAGAACCTCCGTCCCGAAGCGAGATCCGCGAGCTTCAGGGGGATCTTCCCTTGGGTGAGGCGACGCACGAGAGGATCGCCCAGCGGCTGGTCAAATCCTCTGTCCCCAAGGAGGCCAAACTACGCGCCAAGGAGAAGAAGCAGCTCACGGAAATCCAAAAGCTGCTCGAGAAGGTTCAGGAAATTCCTGACCCCAAGATTCAGGCTCTTCTGGCTGATCTCAAGCGAGATGTCGTGCCTGCGCCGGGCGAGAAGGCAATCATCTTCACTGAATACCGCGATACGCTGGGTGCAATTCGCGAAGCGCTTGATGCAGATCCCGACCTCAAGGGTCATTATGTGGAGCTGACAGGAGGGCTTTCCTCCAAGAAGCGAAAGGCGCGGATGGCGGAGTTCACAAAACCCGACATCCGGCTAATGATCGCCACCGACGCGGCGAGCGAGGGGCTTAACCTACAGTTCCACTGCCGTCGCCTATACCACTGCGAACTGCCATGGAACCCCAATCGAATGGAACAGCGCAATGGTCGTATCGACCGGCACGGCCAGATGCGCAACCCTATCATCCGGTATCTGTTTTATCCGGACTCGCCGGAAGACGACCTGCTCAACCGCCTGATTGCCCGCATCGTGGAGATTCAGAACGACCGCGTATCCACACCGGACATTCTTGGCTTCCTCTCCAGTGCCCGCATTGAGGAAGCTCTGACTCGCCTGGACGCTGAGGACAAGAAGGCTGACGCCTCCCGCACCCTCTTTAAGGTGATCGAAGAGCAACGCGCCCTGTTCGTCAAAGAAGTCGCTCCGCTCCTGGCGCACGAGGAACTGTCCTATGGCGGCAAGGTAGATCCCAACAGCCTGTCGGCTGACCCCATGGTCGGCGACGACTTGGAATTCGAGTCGCTTGTGCTGGCGTGGCTGGGCAAAGCGGTGCAGAAAGGCGACATCGAGCACACTTATTCCGTCGTCACGCCGCGTGACCTGAAGGGCGCAGGTGTCCTTGATCGCTATCCTTGTGTCACCATGCGTCGGTCCGTTGCCGCTCAGTATCCTTCATCTGAAGTAGAGTTTGTCACGCGGCTTCATCCGCTCTTCCTCGCCATGGTGGACAATGCCCTTCGTCACCTTACGGCGCAGCATTCCCCCTCGACACCTTCTCGAAGAGTCGCGGCAAGAACCCATCCAGCGGCGCGGGAGCCTTACGCTGTTTTCACATTCTGCACCACACAGGCGAGGAGTCCTTCTGGGGTATTCTCCATCGCCTTGGATCCGGCCGGGAATGTGCTTCAGGATGGACAAGGCCCGCTCGCCATGGACGGAAGGAGTTCCGTGGGTGATCCGGCGTGGGGTGCGATTTCGAAAGCGTTTACCGGTTCGTTCTCTGCGATCCAGAAGAAGGCTCAAGAAGCAGCCGTCGAGCGCCTGAAAACGGACGAGCGACAGCAGGAAGAGAGGCGCAAGAAGATCGCACTCGTTCTACGCGAAGACGCCGAACGATACCGCGTGGACCGCCAAGCTGAGATCGAGAAGGAAGAGAAAGAGGCATCCCTCAAAGAGGCGGAGAACCGCCAGCTGCTTCTGGACATCAAGTCCGTATCTGGCTTCAAAGCGCGCCGGGCGGCGGTAGACACGTTCCACCGCAGGCGCGTGGAAGAAATCGCGCAATACGAAGCCGTGCGCGAGCCGCCGCTTCCTCAGCCGTTGGGTGTTCTCTTTGTGTTCCCTCCGGAGGATGGACATGCCTCTTAACTCCATCCACAACGGCAGGGGATTCTTCTCCGACTACTGGCTGGGTTCCGTGCTCAGTGCCCGAAGGAAGGGCGAAGGGACACGCCTTACGCCCGCACAAGGGCGAAGACTCATGAGCCGGTTGTTGCAGTTGCGTCAGAGAGTGGATACCACAGAGCCGCTTGAGCTGACGGAGTTCCGGGAGAAATACGCCCGCCCTTTGCTCGGCGAGATACTCGGTTTCAAGATAGCCGAGGACGCGGAAGACCCGAGGCTTCGATACCTTACCAAAGAACCATCGGAACCCTCTGCCAGTCCGGCGAGTTCTGAGCGCTTGCTTGCGCTCCTCCTGGAGCCTGACCATGACGAAGCGGATACGCGGGCTGTGCGGGGTAAGCTGGACAAGGCGTTGCTGGAAAAGAACCTGCCGTACGGCTTCATCCTGACGCCCAGCATCCTGCGACTTGTGCGACGGCCCGGCGACGGGAACAAGAACGCATATCTCGACTTTTCTATAGCCACGGCCACGGAATCAGAAGATGTCGACTCCCTGATTGTCGCTCATCGCATTCTCAATGCAGGCAGCTTCACTCCCAACGGCGACGGGCACGCGCCCATCGAACTGCTTGAACAGGAGTCGAGGAAGCACAGCGCCAAGGTGTCCGACGACCTGAAACAAGCGGTCTTCACCTCTGCCGAGTTGTTGATCCGAGGGCTTCTGGATGACGTGCGCCAGCGCCCGGACGTTCTTACGCCCCAGCCGCCTCTCACAGAACTTCGCGATGCCGCGCTGCTCATGCTGTATCGCCTTCTGTTCATCCTGTATGCCGAAAGTCGCGACGAACGGCTCCAGACCCACAAGCTGTACTTGGAGAGTTATTCGCTGGAGCGTCTTGTTGATCGACTACTTCTGACTGATCTGGCGGCAGTGCCCGGAAACCGCTACACCTACTGGGAGCAACTCGCCGTCCTCTTCCGAATCTACAATGAGGGTCTCAACTGCGGGAACATCCCTGGTCTTCAAAACATCCCTCCTCGCGGTGGCACTCTGTTCAGCGAACAGACAAAGGACGGAAAGCTGCTCCGCAAAGTCAGGTTGCCGGACGACCTGACGGCTAAGCTGCTCATCACTCTCGCCACAACGCTGCCCCGACGCGGAGTGGGGCGTGAGCGGGTTTCATTCCGAGAGCTTGAGATTCAGCAGTTGGGTGCTGTGTACGAAGGCTTGCTGGAGTACGAGCCCCGTGTGGCGGACGGGACGATGATTGAGGTGTGCGTTCAGGGAAAGGAGTACGTTCTCTCTCCCGCTGAGCTCTGCAGACTGTGCGATCAGAAGTCGCTTCTAGTCAAAGGTGCACCGGAGATTGTCGAGGGCACGGACGCGTCTCGTCTGCATCCTGAACTGGCGGAAAATGACGAAGAAGATGAAACAGCTGCCGATCAGGAAGAGGAAGCAGACGAAGGTGAAGCAGCGGAGGAAGGCGAAGATGAAGGTGTCAAGAAGGGCGCGGCAGCTCGCCTGATCCGCAGGCTCGAAAAGGGCGATTTCTACTTCGTGCTGGGTTCTTCTCGCAAATCCAGCGGCTCCTACTACACGCGGGAGGAGATTGTTCAGTATCTGGTTAGCAACGCTCTGCACGATCTCGTTGAAGGCAAGTCGGCCGCCGATATCCTTGGCCTGCGTATCATAGATCCTGCCTGCGGTTCGGGACACTTCCTCGTTGGTGCGGCTCGCTATCTTGGGAAGAGGCTTCTCGACGCCTATCGCCGTGAACTGAAGAACGAACCTCCTACCGAGTTCTACCCTAATCGTGACCTGACTCCGAAAGTACACGAGGAGTGGGAGAAGGAGGGCGAGGCGTGGTGTAAGCGGCGCATTGTGGAGCGGTGCTTGTTCGGTGTTGACCTGAATCCCACCGCCGTCCAGCTCGCTCAAGTTGCCCTCTGGATTGAATCCCTGGCCGGGGACCGCCCCTTGAGTTTCTTTGCCCACCACATTCGGTGCGGGAACTCGTTGTTGGGCACTTGGCTGGATCGGCTGCGCAAGCCGCTTTTCGCTGATGAGGACGGCGAACAGGATAATCAATTGGAGATGTTCGCCCACGACATCGACCAGCAGATTGCCGCCGCGCTGGATGAACGCCTGTTGATCGATGCTGAATTGCCGCCAGACGTGCGCAAAGACACACCTCAGGAATACGAGTACAAGTCCGATCGCCTGCAGAAGGCCGAGGGCGATGTGGCGCAGGCAAAGTTGTTTTTCTGTTTGAGAAACGCTGCGGCCTTCCTGCCTGCGGTCAAGAAGGTGTGGTGGACACTTCTTCGCACTCCCGACCTGCGCAAGTACGCTGAGAAACAGCCTTGGTGGAGTGACTTTGAGCGTGTGTGTGCCGCCCAGAAGTTCTTTCACTGGGAGCTGGAGTTTCCAGAGGTATTCAGGGGCGAGAAGAAGGGCTTCGATTGCGTTCTTGGCAACCCGCCGTGGGACAAAGTGAAGCCTGACCGGAAGGAGTTCTACGGGAGGGTTGACGTTCTCATCCGTGCCTACACGGGGGGCGAACTGGATGTGCGTATCCGGGAACTTCACACTTCAAGACCCGAACTCGAAGGGGAGTTCGATGCTTATGCCGATAACGTCAAGACAACTGCCGCCTGTCTCAAGAAAGGCGGCGATTACAAGTTCTGTGACTGGGAGATAGAGGGCAAGTCCACCGGGGGTGACCCCGACCTGTTCAGATTCTTTGTGGAACGTGGTCATCAGATCTTGCGTGTCAGTGGGCGGCTTGGGTTCTTGGTTCCTGGCGCGATCTACAGCGGCGAAGGGGCTACCGGACTCCGGCACCTGCTGCTTGACGAATCGAGAGTCCTCGCTTTCTATGGATTCGAGAATCGGCATAAGCTCTTCCCCATAGATTCCCGGTACAAGTTCGTCTGTCTTGCCGTTGAGAAGAGCGCGGGCTCGACTGACGAGGCACAACAGAAGCCGAGGATTGGCGAGTTTGTCGCGGCTTTCATGCGGCACGATCTCGAGGAACTCGAAGTGGGGCCGCCTGCTGGTGTTCAGGTCTTGGTCAAACGTAGCGAACTAGAGAAACTCTCCCCCGGCACATTAGCCTTCCTGGAGTACCGGTCAGAACTCGACCGCAAGATCATCACAAAGATGTACGGGATCCTCCCCGGCATGACGCCACGCCCGCTGGTTGGAGATCAGGGGGAAGCTACGTGGAAAACAAAGCTCTACCGGGAGCTGGATATGGGGGGCAGCCGTAACCTCTGGACGCGGGTTGACGGGAAGCTCTGGACGCCAAAAGAGATCTGCGGTTTGGATTGGCCTTTGGACTCGACCATCCCTTTTGCTGAAGTCCTCGCAGCGATGGCATCCAAAGGATTCTGGCCGCTGTACGAAGGCAAACACATCGAACAGTTCCTTCTCGGTTTACGACCGATTGAGCGATGGGTGAGGCTGGACGCATTGGGCAGCCAACCGCCGCGCTCAGCAACTCGGCGCAGAACTGCATTTCGGCGAATAGGTGCGAACACTAACGAGCACACATTCATCTCTGCGGTCATCCCTGAGAACAGCTTCATAAGTGACACGTTAGTCGCAGCGGAATCCGAGAGCCTGGCAGCCGATTCCCTCTGCACAATGTTCAATTCGTTCGCGTTGGACTATGCGCTCAGGATGAGGGGCGGGATGACCCATGTGGACCAGCACGTTGTCAGATGCTTGCCGTCATCTGTGCCTCCTGCTCTGACAATCGCTACCGCTTTCAGAGAAGGATGCCAGCACATAACGGACCAGAAGAGCCTTTGGTCGAATCTGTGGAGCGTCAACAGGGCTGTGGCTGAGACGTACGGGTTGGGCGCTGCGGAGTTCGAACATATCATCTCGACCTTTCCGGGCGTTACCCGCAAGCGCCCCGCTTTCTTCGCGTATCTCCAGGGGCGGGTGAAGGAGTGGAAGGTCGAGGGGCAGCAGTGACGTGCGGGCTGAACCGGCAGATGACCAAGCCGATAGGGATGAGTGATTGCGCATGATATTCCGGCTGACAGCTCGTTATTGTGCCGCACTATTCTACAATACGGCTGAGGACGTTGCGTTCGGCTGTCGCGCGGAAAGCATAAAGGCTCAGGGTACCCTTACTTTTGTTAGGTATGAGACGTATTATCTGGGAATCACGAATGAGCATGTGGTTGGCAAAGACTACAGCGGCCCGTGCCCTGAGAAGCTCTTTAGCCTTGCGCTGAAGAAGCATACGCCTTTGCCTGGGCAGCTGATCTTCAAGTCGGACAGAGGTAATCAGGACTTCCCCTACGACATCGCAGTCTTCGAGCTAGACAAACGAACTGTCGAGCATGGCGGGAAGTGTTTCTATGATTTCCGATGCGATCATTCCGGGCTGTCTGCTGGTGATCTGGCCTTCGCTGTGGGATTCCCTGGGAGAGAGAGAAGAGTGCGACAGGTCGGGGTGATGGAGCATCCCCTGTATCACGTTTGCGCAACATGCCAAGGCTATTCAGATCGACAGATCGTTCTTCAAAACGATCTGCCTGGTAAATCGCGGGACATAACGTTTGGGGGCATGAGCGGTGGGCCCATCTTCAAGGAGATGGAGGACAACCAGTACGAACTACTGGGCATCGCATTCGAAGGACGAGGATTTGGAGATCGAGAAGAAGGTTCAGATCTGAATTCTGACATCTGGGTATTCGGTTTCCCGCTCACAAGAAGCATGCTGGCCTTCGTCATGAACAACCGAGGGGTTTGAGGGGAAGCAGTCGCCGCCGCAGCCCACGCGCCAAGGATACTCGACAACTTCGCCCGCTACTTCGCCCCTTGACGGGGGACAGGCAGCTCCTGATCGCGGCATCATACCAAGTCAAGAAAGCCTCCGGTTTCGTCTTGGGAAAGGTGCCAGAGCCAACCGAAGGCGAATCAGAGTATCCTTCGTCTGAAACCAATCCAAGTACGTAACGCTCACATTCTCAACGCTATACGAGGAAAGTGAGCATATGCACGTATATTGCGTATTACACAATGCAATATTTCATTGCACAAACTGGCATGCTTTGCGTATAGTAATCAGTGGAATGATGAAGACGATACATCGAGAGGATGCACCGACGACGGAGCGGGGATGATCACGAGATTCCAGGGCTCAGCGGGCAGACCGGCGCTGCTGATGGCGTTAAGGTCACAGTACATCGTGCGAGACGACGCCGCGATAGCTGCGGCTCTGGCGGATCGCGTCTCCCTGGCTCAGCATGCTCCGGGTGCCGCCCTGATTTCTCAGGACGCGGCTGACAACGATCTGTACTTCATTCTCTCTGGGCGCGTTGTTGTGGAAGTACACGGGAGTACCATCGGATTTCGGGCTGCCGGAACCCACGTGGGGGAGATGGCGACGATTGACCCATCGGCGCGAAGAAGCGCGACTGTTGTCGCCGTTGAACCGACTGTAACGGCACAAATAAAGGAGCAGGACTTCTGCGAAATCGCCGACCGGCACCCGAAGATGTGGCGCTACGTTGCGATGGAGTTGGGCAATCGCCTCCGGCTGCGCAACCAGTTCATTCGGCAACCCAATGTGATGCCGCAGGTCTTCTTGGGCTCTTCACGCGAATCGTTGCCCGTCGTCAATGCCCTGGTGCCCCAACTTGACCCGTCCAGAGTTTTCCCCATGCCTTGGACGGGCGACATCTTCTGGCCTTCGCACGCGACGATTGAGGACTTGGAGTCCATCGTGCCGAAGCTTGATTTCGCTGTGCTGGTCTTCGGCCCGGATGACACGATCATCAGTCGGCAGGTGTCTTCCGAGGGGCCGCGTGACAACGTGTTGGTGGAATTCGGCATGTTTGTGGGAGCGCTTGGTCGAGACCGGACGTACTTCCTCAAACCGCGTGGCGTGGGAGTGAAAGTCCCCTCGGATCTGTTTGGGTTGACCCCGCTGGAATACGACGTATCTGGCAGCACGTATGACGTTAGGGCGGCGGCATCGGAGATCATGCGCTGTGTTGGCAGGTACGGCGCACGATAGGGACGCGACAACATGAGCCTCGCTGATGATATTCGAGCGGAAGTCCGCGACATCTATCGCGAGCAGTGGGAAACGCGAGATGGGCGGACCGTCCCTGATACTGAAGACATCGCGCTCGGGAATGTCGCCGTGAAGCTCAAGGGAACAGTGCTTTATGCTGACTTGGCAGACTCGACGACCATGGTGAACACGAAGAAGCCCGGCTTTGCGGCTGAGGTGTACAAGGCATATTTAACAACAGCCTGCCGGATCATTCGTGACCAAGGCGGCGAGATCACCGCATTCGACGGTGACCGTGTAATGGCTGTATTCACAGGGGATATCAAGGACACCGCAGCTGCGAAAACGGCGCTGAAGATCAACTGGGCGGTGGAAAACATAGTCAATACGGAACTGAAGAATCAGTACAAGGAGAGCACCTTCAAGGTTCGACAGACTGTGGGCATTGACACGGGTGACTTGTGGGTTGCCCGCACCGGTATACGGGGCGCGAATGATCTCGTGTGGGTGGGAAGAGCGGCAAACTACGCGGCGAAGCTTTGCTCTCTCGGCTCAACCGGAACTCCATCATGGATAACTGAAACTGTATACAATGCGATGGATAGGTCGGCAAAGTATGGAAGTGACGGACGGCCGATGTGGGAGAAGCGCACTTGGACTGCATACAACTGCTTTGTCTATTGCTCGAATTGGTGGTGGCCTCTTGGATGATCATGCAATTGGGGCTAGTGTTTAGCATCGTGCCAAATCAGGCCACAAGGAGGACCAAATGACACCGGGTCACAAAGGGTTCGCCGACATGGTGGGCGAGCGAATACGTCTGGCTCGCAAAGAAGCCAAGCTGACCCAAGAGGCTGTGGCTGAGAAGATGGGATTCAAGGATCGCCAGATTCTCTCCAACGTGGAAAGCGGGACGAGAAAGGTCTCGGCAGATGAGCTGATTCGCTTCATGCAGCTGCTGGGCAAGGATCTCAACTACTTCACGGATCCTTATCTGATAACGGAAGAACACGCCTTCTCGTGGCGGGCAGACCACGCTTCCGATGCTATCGATCGCTATGAGGCGAAAGCTCGAAGCCTTGTCTCCGCCTATCGGCGCTTCTGCGAGTTGGCGGGCAAGGCATTCAACCCACTTCCTCACAGACTCGCGCTGACCAAGAAGAGCTCCTATGAAGAGGCCGCACTCGCTGGCGAAATGGTGGCAGACCGATTGAAGCTTGGCCCCACTCCTGCCAAGCGCCTCTTTGAGTGTATGCGTCAGCAGTTGGAGATCCCTGTCTTCTTCGTGAATTCCCCGGAACTGGTATCGGGCGCGGCGTGTCGGTTTGGCGCATTCACAACCGTACTCATCAATCGCAACGAACCGGAATGGCGGCGGAACTTCGACCTCGCCCACGAGCTCTTTCACGTTCTGACTTGGGATACGATGCCCCCAGAACGAATCGACTACCGCAGTGACGCTGGTCCGGGCAGGTCACGCGAAGAGCGGCTGGCTGACAACTTCGCAGCCGGTCTTCTGATGCCAAGGGAATCCGTGGAAAAGTCTTGGAAGCGCCACGCTGAACTAGAGATCCACGCTCGCATCATGGCCGTCGCAAGAGAGTTCCAGGTGTCTGGGAAAGCCGCGAAGATTCGACTGCAGAACCTGGGGCTAATTACGGAGGGTGATCGCGTCGATATACACGAAGACCAACTCACACGACCTCTGGACGATGTAGATAATGGACCTAAACCTAAGTCGTATTCAGATGAACTTGCTAAGAGCGTTTTCATTGTATTGGAGAAGGGACTCGTCAGCCGCCGAAAAGTGGCAGAGCTGCTTGATTGCACCGTCGAGGACATCGAGCGCCTGCTGGCTGAGTACGGAATGGCGATGCCCTACTAGGGTGTCGAAATGGTTAAACCAGGATCGCACGTCCTCGTGGACACAAACGTGATCATCGAGGCTCATAGAACCGGTTGCTGGAACGCGCTTGTTGGCGCGTATCGTATGGATACCGTCTCGCGGTGTGTTGAGGAGTGCGAGACGGGCAACCAGCGGGCGGATAACCCCGTGCCTGTCAACACGCAGGCTCTTCGTCAAGCACTCAACCCCAAGCCCGTCACTCCGCTGGAGATTTACGACCTCCTATCACAGTGCCCCGATGCAGCGGACATCGACGCGGGCGAAAAGGAACTGCTGGCGCATGCGTTGACGCTCAAGGACGCTTTGTTCGTCATCTCTTCCGCCGATCGTGCAGCGCTTCGAGTAGCTGCCAAACTGGGGTTCATGGATCGCCTTGTCTCTTTGCAGGAGCTCTGTGATGCTGCAGGGGTGCGCCCGAAGATACAGAACCACTTCTCGACGAAATGGCTGAAGGACCGACGGACGGAATACCAGATGGAGACGCTATGAGCAGCAATGCCGTAAGCTGCGTACGACATCTGATCGACGAATACCGGCGATTCCTCCGCAGCACCTACCGGCTAGCCGACGAGAAACTCCGCAAGCAATTCGAAGGGCATATTGATCAGACAGAGGTCATCGTCAAAGGGCCGTACGTCACGCTTGCACGGGACTTCGCCAGAGACAGAACCCTCCAGGACCTGCTTAAGGTGGGAACGGGTCATCCGGACTTGGCGAAGCTTCATTGGCCGTTTGGTGGGAACCCTCTCTTCAAGCACCAGGAGAAGGCGCTCCATTTGGTCGATATCGAACATCAGAACTGCGTGATCAAGACGGGAACCGGCAGCGGAAAAACCGAGGCGTTTCTCTTGGCCGTGCTCTCCGGCGTGATGCGAATGAGGGAGCAAGGCATCCGTGGAACCAAGGCGATCCTCCTGTACCCCATGAACGCGTTGGCGAACGACCAGCTCATGCGGTTGAGAGACATCATACGCGACAGCGGTCTCGGGCTGACGTTCGCTATGTACACCGGCGACAGCGAGACGGTGGCGCAGTCGATTGGCACACCCGTTGAGGGCAATGAGTTTACTGCTCGCGCCAAGATCC
>ERZ795056.123-NODE-123-length-109464-cov-7.237768_pt1 | contig 109464 bp, 116 predicted proteins | sample MGYA00375140_ERZ795056 | MGnify/ENA primary metagenome ERZ795056 (study PRJEB30185, sample SAMN05720227) | activated sludge metagenome | isolation source: Anaerobic digester | place: USA | collected 2015-03-09 ...
GTCTATAACTTCCTTCTTTGGGAAATAATGATTTAAATTGTTCCAATAATTGCGATTTACCACCAGCCCATTTAAGAAACGGCTCAACTCTTTTTTTCTGTATATTTAAATTCATAAATAATTAAGCAGTTTGAACCCCCTCAATAAGCCATTCCCACAATGGCTTAAACTGTATTGTGAAACCGTCCTTTTCTACTGTGCGTTTATCATTCCAAGTAAGCACTGAGAGTTTTGTCACGTTCAATTCTTTTCCTGCTTCTATTAAAGCTTTTATTTCTTTCTGTTTGACATCCTGATTATTTGCTTCGTAGCAAACCTGTATTAATTCCACTATTTCTGTTCCTTTCTTCACGGCAAAATCTATTTCCCGATCATTTCTGGTTCGGTAGTAGAATATTTCTCGGTTAGATTCGTTGCTTCGTTTTACTAATTCGGTAAAGACAAGATTCTCCATAAGTTTTCCCGTGTTCGGTGAAGGCTGTACTGTTTTGGCAGTTATAAAACCGTTATCTACGACATATGCCTTCTTGGGAGACTTTAGTCGTAATCCGACTTTGGCTGAATGGCGATGTAAAAAAAATATAAGATAAGCCTCAGTAAGATAACCGAGATATCTTTCAAGAGTTATTCCGCTTTTAAAACCGAGAATATTGGCGAGCTTGCGAATACTATACTGACCAGCGACATTATTTATAAGATATGAGCCAAGATCATCTATTTGCTCGGAAAATCTTATCTTGTGACGTTTAACAACATCCTTAAAAAGTAAGGAGTCAAATAACACATCAAGATATCCTCGCGGATCAAGATTCTTGGTTATCACTTCCGGATACCCACCATTTATCATGTACTCATTTAAATATCCAAGAAATTTTGCTTTTTCTTCTGGTAGTGAAAGTTTATCGACCGACAATTCATATCCTTTTGCTCGCAAAAATTCAGTAAAATTAAATGGCAATATTTGTATGGGAATATGTCTACCAGTGAGGGCCGTGGCCAGCTCTTTTGAAAGCAATCTCGCATTAGAACCGGTAAGTACTAAATTATATCCTTCTCGATGCAAACGATTCACAAATAGCTCCCATTTGGGAAGGTTTTGTATTTCATCAAAAAGAACGTATTTTGTATCTCCGTAAGCTTGTCGTAATTCAGACATAAGTTCGTCAAGATCAAACTTTTCTTCACCAGGGAGAGATTCGTCATCAAAGTTAAAATAGGCGAAAGATTGATCCTTTAAAAGCATAAGAGAAAAGACTGATTTGCCAGCTCGACGAGGCCCTAGAACAACTTTTATTAAATCAGAATTAAGCCACTTTTTGGCCTCTTTTTCTTTAGTCCTCTCTATATAAGGCAAAGAGAGAAGCCTCTCTTTTTCCTGTTTTTGCTTTAAAACTGTTGATTTGAACATATTATTTATGCTATATTATACATAAAGTTCCTTTTTTGCACACTACAAGTAAGTATAATATACAAAATAGGAAAATACAAGAGTTTCGCAATGCTAAAAAAACAAAACTTGGATAAAGAACAATTTTATGCTAAAATACAACTAAATTAAAATTCATGAAATTACTAAAAGAATTCAAAGAATTTGCCATTAAGGGCAATGTTATTGATTTGGCCACCGCCGTTATCATTGGTGGCGCTTTTGGCAAAATTGTCTCCTCCCTAGTGGCTGATATTATTATGCCTATAGTCGGGCTGTTAACAGGCGGCACCGATTTCAGCGCCTGGAAAATTGTCCTCCGTTCTGCCACAGCCGAAAGGGCGGCTCTAAACCTTAATGCCGGTATTTTTATCCAAAACATTGTAGATTTCCTTATAATCTCCGCCTCGGTCTTCCTGATGATTAAAATACTTCTACAGATTAAAAATAAATTCAAGAAAGAAGAAGAAAAGAAAGAAATATTGCCGACGCCCCCTGAGCCCAGTGCTGAAAGCAAACTTCTCGCTGAAATCAGAGATATTTTGAAAAATAAAGAATAATTATAAAAGAAAGTTACTTATTATTGCAACAATATAAAAATATGGCAGTTAATGAAGAGGCTACTTACGAAAATAAAAATGGTTACCTTTGTTATAAAAGTAACGGCAAACTTGTTCATCGTTGTGTAATGGAAGAATATTTAGCTCAAAGAGGTGAAAAATTATATCCAGAAGAAGTTGTTCATCATATAGACGGGAACATACAAAATAATGATATTGACAATTTAGAAGTTTTTGAAAATCAAAGTGAACACGCGAAACACCACCTTGAAGAAAGAAAAGAAGAAGAAAATGATGATGACTACGATGATGATGACTACGATGATGATGACTACGATGATGATTTTTAATCTTAATCTATAACAACATCCTCTTAACACTCAAAAACCCGCTTAAATGAGCGGGCTTTTTATAACAATAAACTAATGGATAACAATAAAGTCGACAATTAATCGTGAAAATCTAAACACAAACTATATGAAGACGAAAATCAAAATGATGCGATAACAATTCTTTCCCCTGCAAATTTCTAAAACCCGCCGCATTAAAGCGCTAGCTACGCCCTTCCCTTGATAATCGACGCGAGTAGCCGCGTCTTCGATATGAACAGCCAAACGTCCTTGATAATAGAATTTAAGAGCTAACAACAAGCGCAAAGTACCGACAATTTCTTTCTTGTCTAAAACAACGTAAATTTCAATACCAAACGCTCGCAATCTTGAAATATCTTTTCAGCCATCTCTACACTTAAATTCTTAAAAGGCCGCAAATTGGTTAGGGTTTAAAAAAAGAAGGACAGCTTAAATCTTCTAAACTAAGTTTCTGGTATAATAAGACCTACACCAAACTTAATCAGTCGCAATCATTACTGGTATCTCCAAAGCGTCATCAAGACCGGCTAAACCGGAAGGATTGTCTTTCTTTAAAATTAAACTGCCTCGATTGCTATAAGCGTCCTTATCGGCCACAAAAGATAAGGTGACTTCAAAGGGAACAAAATCGTTCGTCATCCAATCACCTTGTGCTTGAGCCACACCCTGAGCAATAATCTTACCATCCCAATCAGTCAAAAAGACCGGAAAACTGCCTTCGAAAAACCAAGAACCGCGCGCCCTGCCCTTTACCGTTAAAGGACTAATGATATCTTGATTGGGGCGAGGAGACTCTAAAATAATATTATCAGACGCCTCTAATTCATTGCCGATATTTTCAGTAAAATTCTGTCCGCCATAACGGCATTGGCGGGGATATGATTCCATGACAACGCCGCTTAAAGCGGAGCACTCCTCAAAATTGTCGACCGCCGACAACCACCTTACTCTCTTTATCCCTGGTAAACGCAAAAGATTAACTTCAACTTGCGGCTGGCAACTGCACATAGTAATGGAAATACCCGCCCAAGCTTCAACCGGAGCGATATAGACTGTAGCGCCATCACTAGAAATGCCCAAATTGCTAGCTATCTGCTGGCAATTACCGCTGGTAGCGGCCTTAATCACAATGGTCGCTATTTGCTTTAAATCATAATTTCCATCCGCTAAAAGTAAAGGTTTTTCCGTGGTAATCGTCTGACGGTAGCCGTCGCTATCCATCTTGGCGCCATTACAATATTTGGAAGCATCTTCATCTGAAATTAGATAAGAGTTAATTTTAGCCGATGGTTCAATTTTTTGTAAGATGCCGTCTTGGATAAAAAAATAAGCGCTTACGTCGACTGAAGGCGAAGTAGTCATCGGCTCGCCTTCTTGATGGTCAACATAATTGACAATTATCTGACCGCCCCTAATTTCAAGATTCTGCAAAGCGATTCGATCGCCAAGGAAAACAGCATTGGTACCCTGAATGCCAGAATTAAGATTGATGGCGGCGGCGACATAGAAAAAAGAACCGCTTCCTTCAGACTCTTCAAGCAGTAAAACCGCCGCATCATCGCGACCGTCATTGTTTAAATCGCCAAACACCGGCTGACCGAATATGCTAACTTTATTGTCAGCGGAATTCCCATTCATCAGAGTTATCACTTGGCCATCGATAAAATAAGTTACAGACGATGGCTGAAAAACGACCTCAGTAGAAGGAATAGCTAAAGAAGGCCGGCGAATAAGCCATTCCCTGACGGCCAAATAAAATCCGACAACTATCAAAAATAATCCTAACAAAAATAAAAATCTCCTTAATCCCAATTGCTTCATATATTATATCTTTATTTTTCATTATCTAACGCCAGCTTCATCAGGAATATTGTCTCTGTTCTGAGTTTCGATTTAACCCAAGCCTTCTGTTTTTCATCTAAGAGTTCGCCCATACCGGAAAGAAAGTTGCGATCCGTAGTCTTTGCCAACAACTCAATATTCTTCTGGAGAAATTCTTTATAGGTCATGCCGGTACGTTTTTCCACGATTTGTTTATTAACTGGCCAATTATCCTTTAAAAAGAAATAGACATCAAAAATATCTCGGTTGGTTTTACCAATTCTTTCATACATCGCACAAAGTTTATGAGCCGCCATATCTTCCTTAATCATCACTTTCATTGGAATACCGATGTATGACTTAACTTCATATTGAGAACCAAAATCTCTGCGATTAATTTCCACTTTCATATTTTGAGCCCCAATAACTTTCTCTTCATAAGAAAGCAAATAAAAAAAATTAAACTTTTTCATTTTAGCCTCCTTAAGAGTTCCGTAGCTTTCTAAGATCCCTTTAACTCTATTGAAAACTTGATCTTCTTTAGTTGCGTCCAACAAATCAAAATCAAGGTCTACTGAAAAACGATTGAGATTGTAAAAAAGAAAAGCGGCCGTTCCTCCCTTGAAACCAAGAAAAGGTCCAACCTGGGAATCGGTAAATATGTCCTTAAGGATTCTAATGAGAATATTTTTATGTGTAGTTATATCTAGTGTCATAAATTTATTGGCTTTGCTTAGATTTAAAATCTTTATAGTATTGCTTGACTTTTTGGGCCATGCGCTTATTTCCATACATCGGCAAAATTGAAAATACCTTATCCCAAGCTAGAGGCGACAAATTATCAAAATGGTAATCTTTGTTTAAATAAACAATGTCTAAAAATGCTCTTTCTTTTGAAGCCACCGAATAAAATCCTTTGTTTTCTATTCCCGAGTTATTATTAAGAACATTGGTTTTTAATTTCTTGAAAGAAAAAATCTGTCCATCGCAATCTATTTCTTTTGTCTGATAGGAAGCAACAAAAATTTGGCTGTAATGCTGGAATGTAACTCCGGCTTCAGCTAAGACTGTTTCAAAACTTACATAAGCCGGGATAAATATCTTTGTTGCTAATTCAAGTTTATTATAATTTTTATCTTTGGCATATAACCCCCTGCGAATACTGTACAACTGTCCATTTTTTATATAGGAATATATTCTGCGTCTCAAAAGAGCCGGATTACTCTCTCCAGAAGCTAACAGTATCTCCTTAAAAGAGAAGACCGTATTATTACTTTTGAGAATATTCAAAATGTTAGCTTTTCCCATATATTTATACTTTATCAGTTAAATGTTACCCGTGATGTTACCTTTAACTCTTATTATATACTACAATAAAAACTAATACAAGGTGGTTAATAGACATAATATCCTATGTTACTTTTCTACAAAAGCAAATTGCCATTCAATATTTTTATTTTCCATTTGCATAACTTTTATGCCTCTATCTAATAAATTCCCTCTAATCCTATCCGACAAAAAATAATTCTTTTTTTCTAAAGCATTTTTAATTTTTTCTATTTCTATATTTATTTTTTCTAATGTTAATTTGGGCTTATATAAATATTCACTGTAAAATTTAAACAACTCATTTAAAACATCTTCGCTATTTTTATTAAAAAATAAATTTAAAATTGCTCCCAAATTCTTAATTTTTTGATACAAATAGACTATCTCTTTCTCGTTAGCCCGATTTCTAATTTTATTTATTAAAATTAGAAGAATTTTATTTAAAACAACTAATGCTTTCGCTGTATTAAAATCATCATCCATTGCTACAAAAAAATCATTTATTATTATACTTATTTCTTCTAATTCAAAATTGTCTAGATTTATATTTGTATTATAATTATCCTCAACTAAAATAAAAGTTTTATGAAAATTAGCAATATTGTTTAAATTATCTATAAATATCCTATCTTGAAGATTAATATCGGATCGATAATGAAAAGTGTTAATTACATAAATCAATAATTCCGCTCCATATTTATCTAGTCCGTCTTTAGCGGTGATAAAATTACCTAAAGATTTAGACATTTTTACCCCATTTATATTCAATAACCCGCTATACATCCAATAATTAACAAAAGGCTTGCTATTATGAGCTTCGCACTGAGCTAACTCATTCTCATGATGAGGAAAATTAAGATCTAACCCCCCTCCATGTATATCAATACTCTCTCCTAAGATATCGTTACTCATAACAGAGCATTCTATATGCCAACCCGGTCTTCCCTTACCCCACGGAGACAACCAATAAAAACCCGCTTCATTTTCAGATTTCCATAAAGCAAAATCTAAAACATTTTTTTTATCCTGCTCTTTTTCCCAAACTTTACCTTGTAATTTTTCTAATTCCTGACCAGACAATTTACCATAATCTAATTTTTTGCTCACATCAAAGTAAACATTTCCTTTTTCTGTTGTATAAGCATAACCCTTGGCTATTAAATCTTGTATATAAATAATTATTTTATCAATATACTTTGTAACCCTGGGATTATAATCTGGCTTTTTAATATTAAAAGCGGTTAAAATTTGTTCATATTCTTTAATATAAAGGGAAGAAATGGTATTATGGGAAACTCTTTTTTGTTTAGCTTTATTTATTATTTTATCGTCAATGTCGGTAATATTCTGCACAAAAAAAACCTTATATCCCTTATATGTAAGATAATTTCTGATGATATTGAATCTTAAAGCAACTAAAACGTGTCCTATATGAGGAGAGTCGTATGGGGTAATACCACAAACATACATTTTAATTTCACCCTCTTTAATAGTGATTAAATTTTCTTTCTTTTTTGTTTTATAGTTATATATTTTCATTAATAACTTAACTTAACAATCTTTTTATCTTTTTAATATTGACGAAAATAGCACTTTTAATATTATAACCCTCGTTTTCGGGCAATTCTTTTACATAGTTTAACCATTTACCATCAGTATAATTTTTGGCCTTGCCTATTAATTCAAAACCAACACAAGATTTTTTCCATTCTGGATTCCAAATTACCAGTGAAACATTATTATTATAATTTATATTTTTAACATATCTTATAAATCTGCTCCGAAGTTGGTGTTATTATTATTTATTTGCCGCCTAGCTCCAACTTTCTTTTAAATTATCTAAAAGCATTTTTTGGAGTAATTCTTTAGGGATTAATTCCACTTTATTTGTTTTCGCTAATTCCATGGCCTCTTTAGTAAAAACGCTCGTAGTGATAACCATGGCCTTATTACAATCGTAGTGATTTCTAGCGGCGACGGCCTCTTGAATGGCACTATTGCCCACGCTCCAATCTTTATAACATTTTGCCTGAATCAAAATTCTCTCCTGATTTTTAGTCGCTATTAAGTCGCCCCCCTGGTCTCCTGTTTTTCCATTAAACAGTACGGAATACCCCATAGTCTCATAAAGACGATATAACAAATGCTCAAAATCAGACCCACTTAATTTTGAAAAACTATTAGTGGTTGCGCTGATGCTATTAACGGTTAGATCAAACTCTTTCTTATCAATGTAGTTGGCTAAAAGGATACAAATTTCTGAAAAAGAAAAATCGATTCCTTTTTGATATAAAAAATCTTTTAAGTCATTTATCCTGTCCCAACTGATTTTATAATTTCTTCTAGTCCAAACATTTTTATTCTTTTCCTGACCAAGACCAAATCGGGATATAAAATTATTGATATATTCTTCAAGTCCTGCTTTTTGAATAGTGTTTAATATATTTTCAACTTTGGCTTTACGGGCATTTTCTTTACTCTTTTTTAAAACTTCACTCCCAACAATTACCAAAACAATTAGCCCAACCTCACTGGCTAGGGTAGCGAAGAAAGTGGCGGTTCCCGCATTATAAGCCAATATCAGACAAACGATAAAAAAGACAATAAGTCCGCTAATGAATTTAACGCCATCGTCTTCCTTGTAATTTTTATATCTTCTCTTGTAATATCTGGCCATAAATTTGATTAATTACTTTTTAGAGTCTTTTTCGCCAATCGTCTGCGATAAAAGAATTTGCGAATTTCCTCAATCAGCACGATCGATGTCGCTATCGGTACAATGAGCAACCAATCGGAAAGATTAAGTGGTGCGGTTTTCAAGAATGTATTCATCACCGGAGTGTAAACAACGAGCAGTTGAAGCACGATGACAATGATTGTCGCGCCCACTAAGTATTTGTTAGAAAACGGATTCATCCTAAAAATAGATTTACTCTCGGATCTGCAATTCCAAGCATTAAACCACTGAAAGACGGCCAAAACGGTAAGTGTCATCGTCCGGGCTTTTGTCAAATCCCCTTCGTAGTAATCTTTGAAAAGAATAAGAGAACCGAAAGCCATGACAAGAGACATAAGCACCATTCTTTTTGCCATTAATTTATCAACGAGAAATTTATTCGGCTTCTCAAACTTATCGTCGAGCAAATGATGCTCTTTCGGTTCCATGGCCAGCGACACATCAATAAAGCCGTCAGTGACGAAATTCAGCCAGATAATCTGTGCCGCTAATATTGGCAAGGGGTATCCCAAAATAAGGGATCCTATAATCGCAAACACCTCCCCCATGCCCGTTGAGAAAAGATATAAGATAACTTTCTTGATGGTTTTGTAGATATTGCGTCCCTCCTCGATTGCTGACACAATACTCTCCAAGTTGTCGTCGAGAAGGACAATATCAGGGGCCTCCTTCGCCACTTCGGTGCCGATATTACCCATCGCTACTCCAAGATCGGCGGCGACCAACGAGGGCGCGTCGTTAACTCCGTCTCCGGTCATAGCCACCACTTCTCCACGCGCCCGATAGGCGCTAATAATCCTCATTTTGTGTTCCGGATTCACTCGAGCAAAAACCGATATACTCTTGAGTCGTTTCGACAATTCGGCGTCGGACATTCCGTCAATTTCCGACCCGGTAAGCACTTCGTCACCTTCATGCCAAATACCAATTTCTTTAGCTATAGCTTGGGCAGTTATCTTGTGATCACCAGTAATCATTACTACCTTCACTCCGGCAGACTCGGCTTTCTTTATGGCCGAGGCCGCTTCCGGTCTGGTCGCGTCTCTCATGCCATAAAAACCAACAAAAGAAAGGCCTCGTATTTTTTCCGGCTTGAGTATTTTCCCGGCGGCGTCAGGATTAATAGCAAAAGCAAGCACGCGCAAGCCTTCTTGCGACATCTGATAAAAAATAGACTCAAGATTTTTTCGTTCTGCGGGTGTAAGTTCTTTGCGTTTGCCGTCCAACCAGATTGTCTCTGATAGTTTCAAGATAACTTCGGGGGCACCAACAACGGTCAAAAAATTCTTATTTTCAATATTATGGAGAACAGCGTGATATTTTAGCCTGTAATCGAACGGGCTTTCTCCAACAAGCGGAGACTCGCGTTCAATATCTTCTTTATGAAAGCCTAGTTTTTGAGAAAACACGAGCATGGCCGCTTCGGTAGGATCTCCGGAGACCCGCCAGCGTTTGTCTTCTTTTCCGTACATAATCCGGGCGTTGGCGCAAAAAGTACCAATCTTTCCGGCAAGTAAAAGTTCTGGATAATTGGCGGCGTCAATAATACGACCGTCCAAGCTAATCTTCCCCTTTGGTTCATACCCAATGCCTTCGACATCAAACATCTTCTCTGCCACATACACCTTTTGAATCACCAGCTCGTTTTTGGTGATCGTGCCGGTTTTATCAACTGCAATAATACTTGCTTGTCCCAAAGCCTCAACTGCCTGCAGTTTCTTTACGAGCGCATTACGCTTGCTCATGCGCCAAACACCCATAGCGAGAATGAGAGTGACGACAATAGGGAGTCCTTCCGGTATGATTGATACCGACAAAGAAACAATGGTCGTAAACATATCTTTAACCGGCTTGCCAACCGCAATGCCTAAAATAAAGATCACTACCGAAATAATCGCGACAATGGCGATGATAAAGCGTGAAAGGTAACGGATATCGCCCTTAAGCGGAATCTCGGTATTAACCGAGGCAATCTTGCTGGCAATTGCCCCGATAGCAGTTTGCGAACCAGTGGCAATAACTAACGCTCGGCCATTGCCAGCGACAATATTCGTCCCTTTGTACACAATATTTTTATACTGCCCGACCGTTTCTCCCGCCGCCTGCCTTTCACTCGTTTTATGTATCGGCTCCGATTCTCCGGTAAGAGCCGCCTCGTCTACTTTAAGATTATGGGAGAGTATTACCCGTGAGTCAGCAGGGATTCTCTCTCCTTCTTGAAGAATAAGAATATCACCCGGCACCAATTCCGTATCCGAAATAATGATCTCTTTACCATCTCTAAGTACAGTGGCCTTAGTTTCGACGAATTTCTTGAGCGCAAGCAAGGTGTTCTGGGCTTTGCCCTCCTGAATCGTCCCGACAATGGCATTGAAGAGAAGGATGGCCAGAATAATTGAACCGTCGACCACCTCTCCCATCGCGAAGACTATGATACTGGCGGCTACCAGTATGTAAATGAGCGGGCTTTGAAATTGACGCAGGAAAATAGTAAAAATGCCGTCCACCTTGGCGTCGGGCAATTTATTTAATCCATACTGCTTCAATCGCAGGGTTACTTCCTGACTATTTAAACCGCGTTCGCTTGAATGTAATTCTTCAATGACGGCAGTTGATGATTTTGTATGCCAAAGATTATTCATAAATTTTTATTTTAATACTCCAGCGATTTCTCGGCTGGAGAGATATTGCCCAGAACCTTGTGTGGAAAGTAGTTCCAGGCATCGGTTACCAATTTAAAAACATAGCTCAATTCCAAAACGTCTCCGCCCTGATTAAACATTGCCACAACTTTCATCCTGTTGTCGTTGTCCTCCTCTTTATAAATAGTATCTTGAATATGATCAAAGGTAAAAAGCGCTTGCCAAAAAATTGATTAACATATCTTTCCCTGTGTCCATCTCCAAATTCAACGATACAATAATCCATGCCCATCTCTATAACTCTTATGAATCCGCGATTTGCCGTGTCCTGTATTTTTTCTTTGTTCTTATGGGCAGATATTAAAATGTCAACATCTTTATCGTCTATACTTGTTTCTTTTATATTATTTTTGAAATCAATTATATCTTAAAATCATTTCTTTTAAAATTAGTTACCTGTTCAATAATCATCGGATTTTTAATTCTATTGTTAAACCATCTTCTTTTCCAAAAGTTTACAATATTTTTTTGTGAATAATTATAATATTTTGGTTTTTCTTCTTTATTATTTAAAAACTTTTTAAAGTTTTTTGCTAAAGGAATAGCATAAACATTCCTCTTAAACGAATGCTTTAAAAGAAAATCAGAATCAAATCCCAAGAGATCGCCGACAGTTCTTATTACTCTCATTCTCCAACTAGGACCATCTCCAAATTTATTCATAACAAAAATATTTTTTTCTTTTAACAGTTGCTTCATTGCCTCAAAGGTTTCTTCTGTTAAATGCAGAGTTCCGAAACCCTTAGTTTCTCCAATTGGCTTATAAAGAAGCTCATCATTAAATTTTAATCTGTTATACTGAGAACTCTTACCATACAAACTTGTTGTAAATAAACAAACTAAATCGCTAGCTTTTCTTTTTTTGATTCTCGTAATTTCATTCTTATATTTCTTTTCATATATTACTCTAATTTCATTGGAGGCGAGAAGATAGGACATTAATTTTCCTCCCAATATATAGTTATAAGGTGGCAAAGCCCCAATAACATAAGCATCCATTGTATAAATTATGTTTTTAGTTCTGGTATTTTTATCCCAACCAACCCAGTTATCTCTCTCTGGGATATGAATAATTGGACTGCCTAGTGCCGCAATACCAATAACTGGTTTCCCAATAATACCATCATCACGAACAATAATTTTAATTCTTCTCCCAACATATTCACTATACGGAGACGACCAATAGTATCTAAACAATCTAAAAATTTTATGTTGCTCCGGCGTTTCACATATTTCAACGATTGGCTTTATTTTAGATTTCAATACTTCGCAACCATCAGCTAAATTTTCCCGAGCGATATTTATGTTATTTTCTATCCATTTTCTATTTTTAAATAGGATTTCCTCTCTCTTAACTGCCATTGATTGTCTTATTGTCTCTTTATCGTAATCTTTCGGGGGAACAATTACTATTTTTTCATTATCAAAATTTACTTTCCAATCCAATCTTAATAGATCCCTTATAATTAAAAGCTTAACCCTTTCCTCAAAAGAACTTGTTTCAATACCATCTAAATCATATTTAATTTTTTTAAAATATGTTTTAGTTAAATTGTTTTGTAACTGTATTTTTAACATTATATATTTTCAAATTTTAATTCCTTATAAACTTTATCGTTTACTAATTTTTCAAATTCAATCACTCTAACCGGTAAGGCAAAAGCTTGGTCAGAGGAAACCATATACAGATTGCCTGGGATGGTTTCTGTTTGAATAAATTTTGATATTACACCATCATAATTTATATTTGATTTTACGAGTGCTACAATATCATCTGAATTACCCATATGAAATGCAAAAAAATTTTCTGCCTGAGTTCTAATTTCTTCTGATATAGCAGATGGTCTTTGAGTTATTGTAGTCATTCCAATCCCAAATTTTCTACCTTCTTTAGCTACCCTTACAAAATAATTTGCATTTGACTTCACAAACTCCTCTGATAATACATTTTGAGCTTCTTCAACAAATATCACTGTCTTTATAACATCGTTTTGTTTATCAGCGGTATAACTAGCTTTATTGAGTTCAAATAGTTTTCTTACTAAAATTGTAGAAATAATACTGGCTTCAGCATTATCTTTGAGAGAAAGATCTATAACAACAGTTTTCCCTTGTTTCAAATATTTAAAAACATCAACCACCAACGTAGAACTGTCTGAATGGAGCCCTTTTTCCTTATCTAATAGAAAACCTATTCTCTTTCTGATTCCCATAATGGTTGGCCTCGCCTTTGCCTCATCTTTAAATTCTTCTGCCTTTCCTTTCTTTTCCTTTAAACTACCAAAAAAATCTGGAAAATCTTTATATAAATTTTGAGGCTCGCTTGCATAAGTTTCTATTTTTTTCATAAAATCTCCGACATTTCCGTCATTTAAATATACTAGGAATGATTTCATTACTTCGGAAAAACCTGTAGTAAAGTTTAAAACATCGCTCACGGAAAGATTGTCATACATGTTCATAGCAACTTTACCACCAAAAATAAAACGATCACTATATTCTGATGGAAGATTTTTATCACTATACACCACTAAATTATCTTTTATTTTTTGTTCGTTAATATCGCCTAATCCGTAATTTCTTTGACCTCTTAAAAAGTATTCTCCATTTAAATCAAATATCAATTTCCCGTAGTTATTATCACCTATTATATGATATAGCAAAACTTTTACTAAGTTTGTTTTACCAAATCCAGATTGAGCAAAAACCATTGTTCTTTTATCTTTTAAACGATTAATATCAAATAATATTTTTCCCTTACTTTCTTGAACATCATCACCAATACATAAATACCCCATTTCAGCTCCATCTTTGTTATCTTTATTTAATATCTGATCAACCTCATTTTTATTTAAATGCCTCGCATGATAAGAAACGGTCGGTAATTTTCTTACGGCAGTTATAAACTGAATCTTCGTTCCGTTATCAGTAAAGGTCCCAAGAATTTTAACCTTATAAGTATAACTAAACATTTTTTGCTTATCTCTATCAGATAGTTCTCTTTCGGCAATTCTAGCATAGTGAACAGCAACTAATGTTTTGTCTTGGGATCTGAAAATTGGATCTTCATCATAAACTTCTGCTTCGACCCTCGCTAAATATTTAGCACCATTTTCATCTCTCGGACTTAATACAATAAAATCGCCAGTCTTTGGGCTAGCCTTTGAGTCGGCATAAGATGAATAAATAAGCAAAGCATCCTCTGTTGTCTTTTGACCATAAAGAACGCCAAAATCATTTTTCTCAATCATATTTTTGATAAATATAAGTTATTTAAAATTTATCGTGAATGTCTAAAAATAAATTTTCTATATCTACGTTATCTAATCGTTGTTCGCTATATAAAGCTGATTTGACTCTCTTGATTATTTCTTCTTTGAAATCCTTTTTTAATGTTACAAAATTATGTGCCTCAACTAGGGGGTATGGGTAACCAAGAATATAATGTTCTTGTGTCAAACGAGTTAACTCTTTAAAAATTACTTTTAATTGGTCTAAATCTCTACTCGGATTCTTTATTTTAATATTAGGTATAGCGTCAAAAATATTTATATCAACTATAACCCAATCATAGTTCTGTAATTTTTCAACATAATCAAGGCGAGCGGTAGAAAAAAAGCCAAAACCTCTGCCACCTTTTATATCTTTTTTAGTATACATCGCAGACCCTCTATCGCCACCATATGATGCCAGCAACACTGAATCTGGCACTTCGAACCAACAGCATAATTTTTGTCTTTTTACATCATCTATTGAAAAACAAAATTTTGGCTTTAGCTGATCCTGCAAATAATCATCTATTTGCTTATACGTATATGAGAGTTCCATTTTAATAGGAGAATTTTTTGTAATTCCGACAATTATTATTTCTTTGGAATGCAAATACTCACCCAACCTAACCAAAAACTCTTGTTTAATTTGTAGTGAGCGTAATGGTCCATCCCGAAGAATAAAATCACCTTTTTTAGTTTCTTCAAGGTTAGCTATTTCCAAAACCAAGGACCATTCTAAAATTTCTTGTGAAAAAGACAAAAGGGTTGAGAGGCTACTACAAACAGTATCTTTGCCATAAGAAAATATTTCTTCTGGGTTAGTTTGAAAAAAATTTATAAGTTTTTTTACGGGCTCTAACACCAGAAGTTCATCGTATATTTCATTTAGATCGTTCTGATTTAAAATTAAAATGTTATTTGGGTAATATGATTTTCCCAAAATTACCGGATCTGCATTTTTATTCATTCTTAATTCTTTACCTTTGTAATAACAAACATAACCAGCTGAGTAAATACCAACAGCAAGTCCATTATAAAACTGGTGGCTATTATAACTTCCATCTATAGCATAAAATTTTCTTTCAGTCTTATCTATTTCTTCAAAATTTAAAATTTCAAAAAAATGCGGTATTTCTGAATTTGTTTCATCCCCTATTATTGGGATAGAATAATTTTTTCTAGTTCATTCATTTATCTGTTTTGCAACAGAATTAATTGTTTCTTCTGTAATTAAAAACATAAAAAATTAATGCTTTTCTATATAAAGAATTTACTAATATATCCTAAAAGCTTTTATGCTATAATTCTACCACAAACTACTAAATACTGGAATAAAAACGAATAATCAAATAGAGAAAAAGGCAATTTCTTGCCCTTTTTGGTTTATAGTCGATAAATATCTAGAGTATTTTCAAAATGAAATAAACTGTTTTATTGGAGAGTTGGCGGCGATGTATAAAAAGCGTAAAACTCCCGACGAAGCATTGGCTTGATAATATATTTAGTCGGCTAGTTACCAATCATTAGAGGTTATTTCGAATGACCTCCTCCCCGCACTCGCTGGCAGCTCGTGCAGGGTTTCCTGCCCTTTAAAAAACTCAGCATAAACTGAGTTTCTTTATTTTTTGACTAATATTAGACGAAATATCTCGGTCTACTACACTAAAATTTTGTTGGCTCCACACGTTGGATTCAAACTGAAAAACTAGCAGTTTCCAAAGGGTTTAAGGGGTATTTTTCTAGGCCAAAATAACGGGAGTCGGTCGGGTATTTGAAAAAAAATGGAACAAATAGGACAGTGCAAAGGGCTTATTTTATTGGCTATTTGACAGAATAAGGAAATAATAGTAATAAACTATTTTAAAGCACTCTCTCTTCTTTTAAATTCATCTTCTAATACTTTAAAATTCTGAGGTAATTTAAAATAATCAGCTATTTTTACTGCTTCTTTAGAGCTAATATAATTCTTGGACTTATAACTAATTAATTTAATATCCGGGAAAGAAAACCTAGCATCAACACGCCGACCTTTATGTATGACGTGAAAATGACCTCCATGATCGTTACTATATACAGTAAATTGGAAACCATCCATGTTTCCTATTGTGCCGCCACACAATGGGCCACGCCATTCAATCAGATTTTTATATTTCTTTTTTAATTTTTCTTCGGCCAAATCTTCTTTTGAAAATGTATATTTTTTAGGCACTTCCTCGCCGCTCTCCTCAAATACACCTAAAAGGCCTTCCAGCATTTGCCATCTATCATTATCAAATGGAATAACATACTGCGTTTGATCATCTTTTTCGTCATTTATATAAGACTTTTTTTGACGACTCTGATAAATTTTTGACATCTTTTTATCATATACAACAGAATCTCTCTCATATTTCTCAACTAAGCTACCTACCTTTTTATGCCTTCTTTTAATTTTTCCGCTCAACCCACCGTCTGGATTAAAAAATTTTACATTTACAGGTATAAAAATAGATTGTGATTTTTTTCCCCAACCTTGTAGCCTGATAGTCATACAACCAAATGACTCTTTTAGCCCACTTCCGAAATGGAACTGAAAGATGTAAAGAAAATCAAAAAACCTACTATCATCAGATTTTTCTATTTCATCGCTTGAAACCCCTAAAATAACATTACCACCCATAATCAATCGGCTATTAATATCATACATCTCAATAGAAATACAGTCTCTATATCCAATTTCGGATTTAAGCCAGGCCCTAGAAACTGAACCAGAAATAACAAAATTTTCTCCGACATTTTTGAATCTCTTTGGTGATTCTATTTTTATTCCTCTATTAAAGATATTCGTATATTTATATAAACGCTTAATTACTTTTCTTTAACATATCCATAAGCTTCAATAGACATTTTTTTAAAATCATCGACCAAATCATTCACGCTTTTATTTAAATCACGAATAATTAAATTACCAATTTTTACCACCTTTTCCGAATCGCATTCCAATTCAGATATTCTTTTGTATTTCATTAAAATATTATGCGTTATATCTACTTATACGTGCAGATTATTATAAATATATTGCTATTAACAGCACTAAAACCTGCTGACGCTAATAAAATTATAAAAAAATTATACCTGCGTCCACGTGCCAATCTTTTTTTATTAATTTTTTTACGTTCATAAATTAATTTTTTTTACAGAAGCATCCTCAAAAACTTTTGATGAAATCCTATATCCATTCTGGAGTTTGTTATATTTAGAATATATTTTTAATATCTCCTTTGGTATCATGAATGATTCTATAACCTTGAAATTAATATCAAAATATACAACAACCAAATAATCAAAGCCAGTAAAATCTAAATCTCTTACAACCCCAAGAAGTTTTGACTTGTTGTAGTTAGTAATTCTTCTAGACTTGATTTGAAATTTATAGTTAGTTTTGTTGTCAATTGCGTCAAAATGTTTATTTGAATTTGGCATTAGTTCTAAATTCAAATTTTTTGCAACTAAATATTCGGCATAATCAGCAACTATGTTATTTTTAGTTCTAACGATCTTTCTACTTCTTAACTCTTCTACAATATTTGCATAAAGTTCTAAAAGATTTTTTGTTGTTAGATTCTTTATTTCCATAACCTCTACATATTAGACTTCACCTTTTTATTTATACTAGATTCCTGATTAATTTTTAGCGTTCGAATATCAAGTATAAATGGTGGCTTTCTATCATTGAATTTGGCTTTATAAAAATGTCCTCTATCAACCGCTCTGTCTATTTCTTTTGATGCGTAAGCTCTATATCTACCGACTACTTGAAATTTATCATCTATTTCTTCAAATCTTATTTCATAATCAGAACCTTTAGTCCTATTTATTATTGAATGAAAATAAACCCTGATGATAGCTTGTTGTCCAGAAGCATTATAATCTTCTAGTATAAATTTATTTTTAGTCAACGTTCTGCCCTGTTTAACTGGGATGTAATTAAAATTGACTTTTTTAATTTGCTGATGTGTTGCTAATTTTGCCAACTTATCAACCGCTTTTCTTTCTTCTGTCTTTTTCCCTTTCACCCAATGTATCTCGAACGGAAAAGTCATTTTTCTTTGTTCCCTATAATATTCTTTCCAGGTGCTAAGATTTTTAATATCTCCGCCATCATTCCTTTTCCAGCCATTGCTTACCCATTGAAAAACCCACTTATTACATATATCAACTACCGTATCACAATCGTTATATATAATAATCCTCGTTACTCCTAAGCTTTTCAAATCTTCTTGATGGCCATTAACCCATTTTATGGAATTAAGAATGGACAAAATCTCCATATTTGTACAAGTACCCATATTATATGCCAACTGTATTATTTCGTCTGGCTTTTCACAATAGTCTGGATACTTAACTATCCCAGCGCAACCCACTATTTTACCGCGTCCGCCAATAGCTGATCCGTCGCAGTTAATAATTAAATCATTCGTAGCCGACATATATTTTGCTTTAATTTTTCCACAAAAATTGACAAAAGTCAATGCGTGAAATTAGGCTCTATAATAATTAGTGTGGTGGATAAAACAAAAATAGTGGTAAAATTAGCTGTAAAATAAAGTTTCCCAACTTTAGCTAATAATTAACCACTATTTCTATGTTAAAATGCATCAACAAAATGTTAAACCTGCAAGGGTTTTTAATTGGCAAAATCAAAAATAGGCTTATATCAGCCTATTTTATTCCTAGCTCCCGGGGTGGGATTCGAACCCACGACCAATTGGTTACACTTACCCACTAATTTCTTAATGGTGTGGACTATATCATCATCCAAATAATGGATGCGAGGCACTTCGGGCCGTTCTAAGAACGGGCCTACTCCTTTTCAGGATAGTCTCTGAACCTTCCCTAACGAATTAGGGCTTGGCTGCTGATTACCATAATCTTTCGATTTTAGGCTTCCAGACAGTTCACCTCGTTTTCTTTCCACAATTACTTGAGGAAGCTGCGTGTTGCTTACGTGCACCTCACGATGACAATTTGCGCCTAACAATATACATTTATCCAGCTCTTTCTTTATAACCTGCCAGCTTCTGGTATAACCTTTAGCAGATATACCAAAATTTTTTATCAGATTCCAAGTGATGAAATTCAAGAGCCTTTAAACATCTATCGTCACCGCAAACGGAACATTTGCCACCTTTATATTCAAAGGCTAATTAACGGATTTGCTTTCGCCACCATTAACCATCGCCTTTAAATATTCGGCACGATCAGCGTCTTTTCTCTTATCTTTTGTCATAATTATTATAGCAAAAGAGAAAGTGTGTTCACAGCCAACTGCGCTACCGCTGCGCTACCCGGGAATATTAAATTGTCGAAAGTCCTGCTCCCTGCTTAAAAAACAAAATATTTCAATAGAAATATTTACTAATATAATACCAGATTAGGACATTATGTCAATAATGCTAAAATTAAAAAACTTCTCTTTAAAATTAATAATCCTTCAGCTTCTCCAAGCCCTTCAGTTTTCTGATTTTTTCCAAAGCCTTACTTTCAATTTGACGAATGCGCTCTCTGGTTACTTCAAATTCTTGGCCCACTTCTTCCAAAGTATGAGCTACGCCGTCAATCAAACCGAAGCGCATCTCTAAAATCTTCTGTTCACGCGGAGACAGCTGAGCCACGATATTCTTCACGTAATCACGTAGTAGTTGTAAGGCGGCCGCCCTGTCCGGAGTGATATTCTTCACGTCTTCAATAAAATCCTCTAGGGTTGAATCCTCCTCATCATCGCCGATGCTGGTTTCCAAAGAAATGGTGTCTTGGGAAATCTTGATAATATATCTCACCTTTTCAATATTTTCTCCCATCTCTGAAGCGATTTCTTCAGCCAAAGGCTCCCGCCCCAATTCCTGGATTAAAGTTCTCTGCACCTGCTGGAATTTATTAATTGTCTCCACCATATGAACCGGAATACGAATAGTGCGGCTTTGATCAGCTAAAGCTCTGGTAATAGCCTGCCTAATCCACCACGTGGCATAGGTAGAAAACTTATAGCCCTTACGGTATTCAAACTTCTCCACGGCTCTAAATAGGCCGATATTGCCCTCCTGAATCAAGTCCAAAAGACTTAAGCCCTTGGCCCCAGCAAACTTCTTGGCAATTGATACCACTAAACGCAAATTGGCTTCAATAATTTTCTTTTCCGCTTCTTTATCTCCTTTTTCTTTCCTCTTGGCCAGTTCTACTTCTTCCTCACCGCTAAGCAAAGGGACTTTACCTATTTCCTTTAAATACATCTGAATGGAATCGGCGCTCAATTTAGACAAATCAAAAGTAACAGCCGCCGCCGCTTTGGTCGAAGTAATGTGGGGATTCTTTTCCTGCACATCCAAAATCCGGCCAGAATCTTCAGCGATACGGATGCCATTCTTCTGCAATTCTCCTAAAAAGACATCATATTCATAAATATATTCTTCCACTTCTGGAAAAAGATACAACAGCTCCGTTTCTGTAACGAAACCGCGCAGACGCCCTTTATTAAGAAACTTCTTTAATTGCTCTTCGGTCGGTCGGACAACTTCACGGGGCGTAAGCGCCACTTTGGGCTTATTTTGAGGTGTCGTCTTTATCGCTGACGCCGCCACCTTCTTTACCGGCGCTTTCTTCACCGGCTTGGACACCTTCTTTTTCCAAATCACCTTCTTCACCGGCTTGCTCGGTACTGCCCTTTTTATCGCTGACGCCGCCACCTTCTTTACCGGCGCTTTCTTCACCGGCTTGGACACCTTCTTTTTCCAAATCACCTTCTTCACCGGCTTTTTAGTATTTTTTGTTATTTTTGAAGTTAAGGCCATAAATTTAGAGACTATGCAGCGAGTTAAGCTGCTCGGTCAAATTTTTTATTTCTTCCATTAACATCGTCATTCCTTCACTTTCACCAGCGGCTTCAGCCGCGCTAATCCGATCTTGGAAAGATTTTATCTGACGCTTAAGACTAAAACGTTTCAATTCTAACAATACCTTAGTAATTTCCGCTTTTAGCTGATTGGCATCATGCTGATAATAGTCTTTTTCCCCCAGAAGAGCCAAGCGATCAATAATCTCAGCACTACCATCTGCTTGTTCTTGCAAATATAAGCGAAAAGAATCGTAATCTAAAACAGCAAACTTATTATAATAGATAATCAAATTCTTGTAAAACGCAATCAGAGATTCGCCTGATAAGTCGTCTGGTTCTAAATGAGAGACGCTATAAGTGATAAAATCGGGCGCCTTCAGTAGTAAAGCTAGCAGTATTTCGGAAAGTCTTTCTTCGCGAGTGAGGCCTAATACGGGAGCTGTCGGCGTTAGCGTCGCTTTGGTCGCAGTTAACTCTGGTCGATTCACTTGAACAACCGGCAAACTTTCCCGCAAAGCCTGTTCAGAGATGCCCAGATTTTCCGCCAGACGCTGTAGCCAGTAATCACGGTCAATCTTATTGGAAAACTTAGCAATCATCGCCAGCATCAATCTGGCCACCTCCTTCTTGTCACTGAGCTTGCGTAAATCTTTCCCAGACTTCACTTTTTCAAAATAATATTCCATCATCGGCCGGGAATTTATCACCGCTTGTTTAAAATCATCAGGATTAGCGCGCAGACATTCATCCGGGTCTTTATACTGGGAAGGCAAGACAATAATCTTGATATTCATATCCAGCGCCAGCGCCTCTTTGATGCCGCGATCAGCCGCCAACTGTCCGGCGCTATCCATATCGAAAGACAAAATCAAGTTATTAGAAAAACGCTTGAGCAATTTTAATTGTTCCTTAGTTAAAGCGGTGCCGGAAGAAGCGACTGTATTCGTGAACCCATGCTGATGGCAGGCAATAGCATCCATCTGTCCTTCCACAACGATAGCAAAACCCCGCTCTTTAATGGCTTTCTTCGCTTTATCTAAAGCAAATAATACGCGGCTTTTATCATAAACTTCCGTTTGCGGACTGTTGATATATTTACCCCCGGTAACAGTATCCGCTTTTTCCGGATTCACCCGAGCGGTAAAAGCAATGAGCGTGCCGCTTGCCTCCCTGATAGGAAAAATGATGCGGTCGCGAAAACGATCATAGACGCTTCCCCGCTCACTCCTGCCCGCCAAGCCGGCGGCAAAAATTTCTTGCTCGGTAAATTTCTGAGAACGCAAATAGTCAAACATGGCCGTCCATTGTTCCGAGCCGTAGCCTATCTGCCAGTCTTTAATGGTATTTTCACTTAATCCTCTTTTAAGAAGATAGGCTTTCATTCTCCGGCCGGTAGCATCATTCTCCAAATAATTTACATATTGTCTAGCGGCGCTTTCCAAACAATCAAGCAAACGCCCCCGTTTTGAATATTCGCCGGCGGCTGCCTGACGCAAAACTACCCCGGCTTTCGGGGCTAAAAGGCGCAGAGTGTCGGGAAAACTTAATCCTTCCATCTCCTGAACGAAAGACAAAACATCACCGCCCTTGCCGCAACCGAAACAATGCCAAATCTGCTTATCCGGGGAAATTACAAAAGAGGGGGATTTTTCCCGATGAAAAGGACAGAGCGCTTGAAAATTAACGCCCACCGCTTTCACCTGGAGATATTCCCTAATTACCTCAACAATATCCAGTTTAGCTTTTATTTCCTCGGCTGGAGACATATGTTAAGAAAATAATCTTTGCCACCAAGAACGTTTAGGCGCTAACGGCGGCTTAAAAGACGGCTTCAAGGTCGTCAAGACATCGGCCTGAATATTACCGCCGGCAATAGGCGCCGAAGAAACAGAGGGGGGTAATAACAGTGAAGAGAGACGCGCCGCCTCCTGCTCCACCATTTCCCCGTCATAATCGGCACTATGGCGGGATTGACCCTCATAACTCGCTTTCTTATGGTCTAAATGTAGATTAAAAAAATAGCCGCCCCCTTCCCTCTCTTGGACGTAGAGATGGAAACGAGGATAAAAATCACGGCTTAAACGACGAACAAAACTCTCCTGGCCACGCTGGCGGTCATTAATTAAGGTATAGCCCGCCCGGCGCAGCCACTGCGCCGGCGAAGCTCCTCCCAGACGCTGATTGTCAATTATTATTTTCATTTTCTTTGGACTGACGAAAAATGATATTATAAGTAAGAAAATTAATGACACCCAAAAAGATATTGACGAGAATCTGAGAAAATAGGTACCAAACACGGAGATTGTTCACAAGAATATGCATGCCCAAGCCGTTTAAATTCAGGCTGATAAAAGCGGCACTAAAAGAAATGATAAGTTGATGAGGCAGATGCTTCTGGCTGTAGTTACGAAAAGTCCAGAGCTTCTGCAAGCTAAAACTTACCACGAACGAAATCAGAAAAGCCCAAAAAGTGGCCAAGAGGATTCCCCAGCCCATTAAGCCGTGGAGGATAAAAAGAACAGCCAAATCAACGGCACCGGCAATGAAGCCGGCAATAAAAAATTTTACCAGCGCTTTCCGGCGATTGCAAAAAGCAAAAACTTTAGGAAAGTGATGGGCAAAAAAATTACGGAAATCATCGTAAAAGCGATTAATAAGAGACATATTTTTACCATTGACAATAAGTGAAAGCCCAGGTGGCTAAAGCTCGCGCCTGGAGGAAACGTTCATTTTTGCCGCCGGTATCTAAAACGGCGACGATCACGCTCCTTCCATCTTTGTCTTGAAAACGACCGACAAAGCAGTAGCCGGCCTGGTCGGTATAACCAGTTTTGCCGCCCAGAGCCTTAAGGGTTGAAGAGGGCGACGAATCCAGAAGCCAATCAGTCGACTCTAACAGTTTCTCCCTGCCTTGGACAGTTTGAAAGCGGTAAGTATGACGGGCAACGGCCGCTTCTATTTCTGCTTTATTCAAGGCCGCCTGCGCTAAACGAGCGACGTCGCGAACATTGGATAAATTACCATTACTCAACCCGACCGGATCGGCAAATTCCGTCTGTAACAGCCCTAAGTCCTTAGCCTTATTATTCATAGCAACTATGAAATCAGCAGTCGACAAACCAGTGGCGTGAACTAAGGCTAAAGTCGCGCCATTATCAGAAGCCACCAAGCTAGCATTAAACAAATCCTTAACTTTAACAGTCTCTCCTAAAAAAAGATTAATCTTACCACCTTCAACTATATCATCGCGGCGGATGGTATATTCTTTTTCCCATCCGGGATTATTATCTAAAAAAACCAAAGCGGTCATTAATTTGGTAATACTGGCAATTGCCTGGCGTCTCTCCGGAGCTTTCGCCGCCAACCAAACATGGCCGTCATCGGTTAGCACGGCCGCGCTTTTAGCGGCAATGCTTGGCGCCGGCATTTTCCGCGCCGGGACATCATCGTTAAGAGGCAGGTGGCCGGATTCAAGACAGGCCTCAGTCCCGCGTAAAGGACCGCTGCTATAAACAATATTTACCGGCGGACTCCAAACAGACAAGCTTAAAGCTAACAGATTGGCAATTAGATTTAACATGCTTTTTCTGATTCGGCCAAAAAGGCCTTTAATTCTTCGGGCTGATGCAAACGCTCATAATCAGGCAATTCAGTGACATTATTCAATCCCAAGAAACGAATAAAATCCAGCGTCACTTGGTAATAATTTTCATTCTTCTTTTTGTCAAATTCTTCTTCAATTAAGCCGCGTAAAAGCAGATTACGGATGATCAGGCTGCAGTTGACCCCCCGGATACGATCCAATTCCATCTTACTGACCGGTCCGCGATAGGCGATAATGGTTAAGGCTTCTAGGCTGGGTTGCGACCATTCCCCGCTTGTCTCCGCCTTCAAAAAGGCCTTAATCAAATCTGAATTATCCGGAGCGCTCACCAGCTGATAATTATTAGCGGCACTGGCCAAACGCCAACCCCTACCAGATTCTTCATATTCACGACTGAGAGCTAGCAGCGCCTCTTCGACTGCCGCCGCCTTGATGCCGGTAGCGGCGCTAAGCTCCTTTAAGCTAAGCGGCTTATTGGCAACAAGTAACAGTGATTCTAACTGGGAAGACAGGCTAGACATATAAATATTTTACAAAAATTAAAAATTATTTAAAAACAAAAATGAAGGTTTAAATTTTTAACACTCTAATTTCACTAAAAAGCTCCTCTTGTTCAAAAACCAACTCTCTCTGCTTGGCTAATTCCAAGACCGCCAAAATATTAACGATTACTTCCACTTTAGTTTCCGCCTTTTCCAGCAAACGTTGAAAACTTAGCGACAGCTGTTCCGCCAGCAGTCCGCGAATATGGCTGATGCGCTCGTCAAGGCTGACTTTTGGCTCTAATCTGGCTTCAGGTAATTTTTCCTCCTGTTTTTTTAAACGGGCTAAAATCTGTTGCCAAATATTTTCCAAAGCGGAAGCGGTAATTTGTTTAGGCGGCGCAAAAATAAGCTCCTTGTCCGCCAAACAGCGACGTCCAGATTTATTAAAAATAGGGGCAAAAGATTTATGATCACGATTGATCAAATCAGAAACTTTCAAGCTAGCTTCAATAAATTCCTTATACATCCGCAGTTGTCTTTCTAAATCGCCTATTTCCGCCTCCTCTTCCTCCGAACTTAAATATGGCAGAAGAGCTTTGGATTTAAGATAGAGAAGACGGGCGGCAATCACTAAAAAGTCGGCAATTTCTTCCGGATTGATATTTTCTGCCTGTTCCACATAAGCAACATATTGGTCGGCGATAGCCGCCAAAGCGATTTCCGTTATATCCATCTCTTCGCTTTCAATAAGTTGCAAGAGCAGACCCAAAGGACCCTGAAATTTTTCTACCTGAAAATCAATCATAATTAATCGATTAAAATCGGCTGGACCGCCCCCTGATCACTTTCCTCCTTGCTCCAGAGCTGTCCCTTTAAGCAATCATAACCGGCTTGATGTCCTTTCTTGACTGAAGGATAAGCAAAATTCTGATCACTCTCATCACTAGCTAAACGAAAATGCGCGCAGAAAGAAAATTTATTATCCTCTTCGCGTCTATACTCAATCGCCTGCTTAGTGGCTGGATCAACTGTAATCCTAGAGTCAAGGTAAATATCGGAATCTTTAATTTCTTCAAGACTGGCTGGCAGTTTACCATATTGAGAATAATAGCTATTAACAGCGTTCTCCAACTGATAAATATTATTAACCAAATTCTGATCAAGACGTTTAGCGCGCGCCACCGACGGCGGCGTCACCAAAAACCACGCGGACACAAAAGCAACAATTACTAAAGCGGCCGAGCCGAAGGCAAAAAAACGGATCACCAGATCTTTAGCTTTTATCTCTTGGCGCTTAATATCATAAAAATAAAAAGAAAAGATAATAGCGGCAATCAACAGCGTCGTCGCCTCTTTAAGAATAAAGCGAGAAGTTAATTCCCCGGACAAAAAATTATTGATAACGCCGATAAAGACGCCGAGGATAATCATCGAAGTTACCAAGATGATAAAATATGTCAGCCAGCGACGCAAAGGTGAATTGATGTCCAATTCCTGCTTGTTTAGACCACGGTTAATTAGGTGGGAAAGAAAATAATAGATGGGAGCGGCGATAAATAAGGCGGAAATAGCAAACTTCAATTGGGAATCAAGATTGTTGTAACTATTATAATTCCAAGCGTCGGCCACGCTCTTATCAATAATACCGAAAGCAATCATTCCTACCGATAAAGCGGTAAAAATTAGCGACACCAGCGACAGCAAATAATAGAAAGCGTACTTGGCGTTATGGTTATTAGTCATATTTTTAGACTCTTTCCGCTTCCACGCCGCCAGGGCGAAAAAACCGGAAAGAATATTAAAAAAACAAAAACAAGAGACAGCCCCTTAATTAAAACTTTGCGTTCTTTGGCGTGCGCGGAAACGGAATCACGTCGCGGATATTAGCCATGCCCGATAAATACATAATCGCCCGCTCGAAGCCAAGACCGAAACCGGCGTGTTTAATGGAACCATACTGGCGCAAATCCAAATACCAGCGATAATCCTCGGGATTCATTCCCATTTCAACAATTCTATTTTCCAGCCATTCATAACGTTCTTCTCTCTGGCTACCGCCGATAATTTCGCCAATGCCGGGCACCAATAAATCCATCGCCGCCACCGTCTTGCCGTCATCATTCTGACGCATATAAAAAGCCTTAATATCTTTAGGATAATCAGTTAAAAATATCGGCTTCTTAAAAATCTTCTCGGCTAAATAACGCTCATGTTCGGTCTGCAAATCAATACCCCAGGAAACCGGATAAGCAAAATTTTCGCCACTCTTTAGAAGCAAATCAATGGCTTCGGTGTAAGTCACGCGGCCGAAATCAACCGCTGCCACCGCCTTTAATCTCTCAATCAGCCAGTTATCGATAAACTGATTAAAAAACTCCATTTCCTCCGGCAGTTCCGTCAACACGTAGTTAATTAAATATTTCAGCATTCTTTCAGCTAAATCCATGTCGTCTTTCAATTCCGCAAAAGCCATCTCTGGTTCAATCATCCAAAATTCCGAAGCGTGGCGGGTGGTATTGGAATTCTCTGCTCGGAAAGTCGGACCAAAAGTATAGACTTTATTCAAACCCATAATCAAAGCCTCGGCGTTCAATTGACCGCTAACGGTCAGCCCGGCCTTCTGTCCGAAAAAATCTTTACTAAAATCAATCTCTCCATTTTTTTGCATCGGCACTTTCTTTAAATCAAGCGTTGTTACTTGAAACATTTCCCCCGCCCCCTCACAATCACTGGTGGAAATAATCGGCGTCTGAACATAAGCGAATTCTTCCTCCTGAAAAAATTTATGAATCGCGTAGCTTAAAGCGGAACGCAAACGAAAAACGGCAGAAAAAGTATTGCTGCGCGGGCGCAAATGAGCGATTTCCCGTAAAAATTCAAAGCTATGTTTTTTTTTCTGCAAAGGATAATCTTCTTTGGCTTCATTAATAACCGTAACCGAAACAGCCGACAATTCAAAAGCCTGACCGGCGGCCGGCGAAGGAACGAGAACACCTTTTACTTCCAAAGAAGAACCAATATTCAATTTCTCCAAAGCCGCAAAATTTGGCAATCCCTTATTAATCACGATTTGTAAACCCTTAAAAAAACTGCCGTCATTAAGTTCGATAAAAGCGACATCGCCGGAAGAGCGCACCGTGCGTACCCAGCCGGCAACTAAAATTTCCTTATTCAAAAATTCATCCGTGTGTCGATATAATTGTTTGCTTGTCGTATACATATATTTAAATGATTAAGGGCGTAAGCGCTTGGCGTCGCGCGGCAAGAAACAAGCTTCCTTAACATTATCGGCGCCAACGATTTTCATCACTAAACGGGCCGGACCGATGCCGACGCCGCCATGCGCCGGACAGCCGTAACGGAAAAAATTAAAATAATCGTGCAGCTCTTCCAAATTCATTTCTTTCTCTAAAGCCTGCTTTTCCAAAACATCAAGGCGATGTTCGCGCTGAGAGCCGGTCGTAACCTCTAGACCACGATAAAGCAAATCAAAACTCTTAGTCAAACCAGGATTATCGGCGTGGCGCATGTGATAGAAAGGACGGGCAGCAATGGGGTAGTCGGTGACAAAGATGAAATCATGATTAAATTCTTCTTTAACCAAACGGCAAATTTCCCTTTCTTCTTCCGGCGACAAATCATAGTCTTTCTCACTCTTAATGCCGGCTGCTTTCAATTTTTCTTTGACTTCAGCCAAACTCATCTTGGGAAAAGGCGCGGCGGGAATCTCAATATCAAGGCCGAGCTCTTTTACTTTACCAAAAGCCCTAATCAAGGTCCGCTCTTCCAAAGCCATGATGTCATAATGCGATTCAATATCGGCAAATTCAAAATCCCAGCCGGTAAATTCAGTGACATGGCGACTAGTATAAGAAGCTTCTGCCCGAAAAACCGGACCGGTCATAAAAACCTTTTCAAAGCCGGAAGCGATAGCCATCTGCTTATAGAATTGCGGCGACTGGGAAAGATAGGCTTGGCGATCGAAATATTTTACTTCAAACACCTCCGAGCCGGTCTCACTGGCGGTATTCATGAAACATGGAGTATAAATCTGCATAAAGCCCTCAGCGAGTAATTGTTCGCGGAAACCGACTTCTAACTGCGTCCATACCTGAAAAATCTGCCGATGCTCGGGACGGCGCAAATCCAACCAGCGCCAATCGAAACGATTATCAATATTGGCTTCGTTATCTATCTTATTAAGCACCGGAATCGGCAGATTCGCCTCAGCTAAACTGATAATCTCCAGAGAAGAAACCGATAATTCCCAATCTTTAACCGGATTAGGATCGTTTTTCTTCGCCGGCTTCTCTTTCAATTCTCCAACCACCTTAATAAAACTTTCCAAAGTTAAAGCTTCCGCCGCTGTAAAAGAGGCGCCGATTTTTTCTTCCACCACCAATTGCATATTGCCGCTAGAGTCGCGCAAATCAATAAAAACCAAACCCCTCATTAATCTGATATTTTGAACGAAGCCATGAAGTTCAACCTTGCCAAGCGCCTGTTCTTTAGCAGCTTTAATGCTTATTTTTGACATATTTTCAAAATTTAATTATAAAAATATATAACTTTCCCTCTATTTTTTACCAACTAATCTTATCGCATTTAAGGTCTTTTAGCAAGTTGAAAAAATTAGAATTCTGCCTAAATTTTTTTAAAAAATATTGACAAAAAATCTATTTTTAATTAATAAAGCCAAGAAATAATTTGAAAATTTAAGTTCTCCCACTCCTTAAGAATTTTAGGCGAAAACTTTAAATTTTGCCAAGTATTACCCGAAGCCAAACGTAATAATTTAATGCAGTTATCAGAAATTGGAACCATTGAATCAGGAGCTGATATTTTTAAATTTGACGAATAACAGTCAGGGCAAAGCAGGCCGCCGCGATTGCAGTCGAAATAATTATTACCAGGCTTAATTGCCGCTTTGCAGGCAGTGCAGACATCGAGCCGCGGTTCATGACCAAGAAGCTTGAATAAACGCCACAAAAATAAAGCCAAGCGAAAACGGCCTTCATCTTTATCTAGACTACCCTTCTCTCCCGCCGCCTCTAGACTTAGTAACCATTTTTCCAACCAAGAAAAAAGATTCAAATCCGCTTCCCCTTCTTGGACTAAAATACTAAAATTACGCAAGGCTTCACCGGCAAAATATAATTTATTTAAATCCTGCTTAATTCCTAAAAAAATTTCTTCCGACAAAGCGGCGCCGACATAATCGAAGCCTTTTCCTTTTACTACTAATAATCGACTCAGACTAATGGGCTCCAAATGCGCCGCCAGTTTCGAACCCGCCTTGCGCGCTCCCCGTGCCACTAAAGACAGACGACCGTAATCAGGCGTATAAACAGAAACGAGGCGGTCGGCCTCACGCCAATCCCGCCTGTTTAAAATAATCGCTCGCGTCGGAAAAGTAGAATCCATAAATTATTTATTCTCCTGATCTAAATAATTTTGTAAAAAAATAGTGGCCGCAATTTCATCTCTGCCCGCCTTATCGCGCTTGCTCCCCGCCAAAGCGTCTGCCGCCTTGCTGGACAAGCGCTCATCGACCGTTACCACCGCCACGGTCGATTTTGACTTTAATTCCTTTAAAAAATGTAAAAATAACGGATTGGAAGCCTCGTCTCCCGCCATTTTACGAGGAGAGCCAACAACCACTAAAGCAATGGACTCGGCTTCAATTATTGCCAAAAGCGAGCGTAAATCAGTGACAGTCATAAAAGGCAAGGCTAAGCGAGTTTCGGCATCAGCCAAGGCCAGGCCGATTCTCTTCTCTCCCCAGTCTACCCCCAAATATTGCTTTCCTTCCTCCATTTTCATCTTATTCCAAAGTTAAAATTTCATAAGCGTCTTTAGTAACGGCCAGCGTATGTTCAAAATGGGCGCTTAAAGACTTATCGGCAGTGACAATGGTAAAACCGTTTTCTGCCACCTCAATCTTATAAGTTCCGGCATTTATCATCGGCTCAATGCAAATTACCATCCCCTCTTTCAATTCTATATTAGCGGCCGAACGTTCGCCGATGCGATAATGATATATCTCCGGGTCTTCATGGACTTGATAGCCGACGCCGTGCCCGACTAAATCCCTAACTACACCGTAACCGGCCGTTTCCGCCAAACTTTGGACAGCCCCGCCGACATTATTAAGACGTGCCCCGGGTCGAACCTGTTTAATCCCCGCTTCCAAACACTCCCGCGTCACTCTCAACAATCTTTTGGCTTCCCGGCTAATCTCTCCGACCGGCACCGTCGCGCACATATCCGTATAAAAACCGCCCTCCGGAGAGTGAGGATTAAGCGGCAAGCTTAATTTCTCCCTTAACTCCGGCTTTACCGGCCATTCCATACCGATATCAAGATCAATAATATCGCCGGCTTTAAGAATACGCCCGGGGATAGCGGCCCCATGAACGACTTCATCATTAATTGAAGCGCAAATAGCGGAAGGAAAAAAAATACCGCCACCCATCGGATAATCCTTAAAAGCCGGCCGACCGCCGGCGGCCGCTACCATCGCCAGCATCATTCCCTCCAAATCAGCCGTATTAACTCCGGGCTTCACCGCCGCTTTTAATCTTTTTAAAATAGAGGCCAAAATCTTGCCGCCGGCGCGAATAGCTTCAATTTCTTCTTTTGTCTTAATATACACCATAATAAAATTACCAAACTAATATTTTGGCCAAGCGGCTGTTTCTTTTTTTACTTAAAACTCTCCAAAATTTCTCGAATATGGTCACAATCAACTTCAGTCAATTTTAAATCGTATCTCTGCCGATATAACTTATACATATCGCGATTAATTACGTATTGGGAAACACCTTTACCGGTACGCAATTTTTCTTTATATCTCTTGACCAAAGCCAAAACTATTTCCTTATTCTCAGAACTAAGATGCTGGAAATGATAATTTTCCCGCACCAGTTCGTTGAGCTTGCGCTCAATAATATCGCTGGGCTCATCTTTTATATTAGCCAAAAAATCTTTCAAATCCATAGGTTTAAGAATTTACAAGCTGATTATATCATAAAAATGTAGCTTTCGCTACATTTTTAAATTATTTTTTTAATTATAAAATAATAAAATATAATTCGGCCAATTAAATCCCATCATACTCTCTCATTGTCAGCTGCGACTCAATCTGTTTGACCGTTTCAATAACTACGGAAACAACGATAAGCAAACCGGTGCCGCCGATAGCCATCGACTGGATACCGGTAAAATAACGCATTACTAACGGCAAAACGGCGATAAGGCTTAAAAACAACGCGCCGGCAAAAATAATGCGATGGGCTGTATACGCTAAGTAATCCCTAGTCGGTTTACCGGGACGAATGCCGGGAATAAAACCGCCCTGTTTCTGTAAATTCTCGGAAATTTGATCAGGATGGAAAATAACTTCAGTATAGAAATAAGTAAAAGCGAAAACCAGGATGAAATAAATAATGCCGTAAATTAACTGATTGTTAAAGATTTCAATCACCTTAGCAGAGAAATTGGCAATCCAGGCTGTGCGGGCATGCAAGAAGAATTGGGCAATCATCGGCGGAAACAAGACGACGGAAATAGCGAAGATAATCGGGATAACGCCGGCCATATTAACGCGTAAGGGTAAATGAGTACTGGTGCCGCCGAAAGCGCGATTACCGCGAATTTGGCGGGCATACTGGACCGGGATATTGCGCTGACCCTCATTGACAATAACAACGCCGATGACAGTTAAAATAGCGACAACCACGAAACCAACGACGGTAAATATCTGAGTCTGATCAAAAGTCAAGATAAATTGCTGAAGCTGTTGCCAAATACCAGCGACAATACCGGCAAAAATTAAAAGGGAAATGCCGTTGCCAATTTTCTTCTCAGAAATTAATTCACCAATCCACATTAGAAAAATAGTGCCGGCGGTAATGGTTAAAATAATAACACCAAAATCAAAAGCGCTGATATCGCCTAATATACCTTGGTTGGAACGCTGTAAAAGCGTAATCATGCCGTAAGCTTGCATGGCGGCCAAAGGCACGGTTGCCCAGCGGGTCCACATATTAATTTTCTGGCGGCCGCTTTCTTCTTTCTGCATTTCCTCAATTTTAGGAATAATCATGCCTAAAAGTTGAAAAATAATAGAAGCCGTAATGTAAGGAGCGATCCCCATCATCACGATGGAAAAATTTTCCATGCCCCCGCCGGAGAAAATATTCATTAAGCCTAATATCTCATTAGAGGCAAAAAGATTCTTCAAAGCCGCAGTATCAACCCCTGGCACTGGAATATGGGCCGCCAAGCGGAAAACTACCAGCATGGCGAACACAAACAATATGCTTCTGCGCAAATCTTTCGCTTTCCAAATTTGTTCTAATTTTGCCAACATAAATTTAAATTACTAAATATAGGCAAAAGCCAAATATCCTAAGCGGATATCTGGCTCTTGACGCCGGCGCTCATGGCAACCTTCTCGAATTTGACTTTAATCGTTAATTTTTCCTTCCCTAAAATTTTAACCGGAGAAGAGACGTTCTTGATTAAACCTGCCTGCCATAAAGATTCTGGAGTAATAACATCGCCGTCATGAAAATTCTTATTAATCAAGGCAACAGAAACAATCTGATTCTTCGGCTGGAGAGAACGGAAACCGCGTAATTTTGGAGTCTGGAGTAATTGCTTGCGCATCCCGAGACGCTTCAAGCCGCTAACACCGGAACGAGCTTTCTGCCCCTTTAAACCACGAGTACTGTAGGTACCGTGGCCGGAAGCATTGCCGCGACCAACGCGTTTCTTCTTATGGGTAGCGCCGGAAGAGCGCTTAATATTGTTCAATGACAACATAAAATTATTTTTATCTTTAAAATCTGCTTTTATTTCTTGGTCGCTGCTTTTTTCGGAGCGGCCTTAACAGTTTTTTCTTCCTTTACTTCGGTCTTCACCTCTTTTTTCTCCTTAGTCTTAACGGATTTCTTATCTGGCTGGCGCAGGCTTGCTAAAGCGGCGAAAGTGCAGCGAGCATTATTAATCTTATTGTTAGTGCCCAAAACTTTACTGGTGACGTTTTTGATGCCGGCTAGTTCTAAAATTGCCCGAACAACGCCACCAGCGATAACACCGCGTCCCTGTTGAGCCGGTTTGAAAACGATAAGGGCCGCGCCTAATTTCTGACGAACAACATGAGGAATAGTGTCATTAACTATGCTCACTTTTAACATTTCTTTCTGAGCGCGATTAACCGCCTTATTGACGGCCAGGGTAACATCAGCGCCCTTGCCCAAACCCAAACCAATATTGCCTTTACGATCACCAATGGCGACACAAGCGCGAAAATTCATACGCTTGCCGCCGGCCATAACGCGAGTAACCCGGGCAATCTCTAAAATACGCTGTTCCTTTTCGTCTTTGCGCTCATCACGGCTACCGCGACTATCGCGTCGCGGACCGCGTCCGGAAGCGCCGCGCTGACGTTTTTCCTGACCTCCGTAAATGTCCTTGGCTACCGCCGTGGCCACCTTATTTTCCGGAGTATCAGCTTCTACTTGTTTGTTATCGTCTGCCATATGAAAAATCTTAATACTTATCTAAAAATTTAGAAAACTAATCCTTGCTCCCGAGCCGCCTCAGCCACCGCCTTAACACGACCGTGATAGCGATAGGAACTGCGGTCAAAAACTGCTTCTTTGATACCCAAAGCCCTGGCCTTTTCCGCTAAAATTTTACCTAAAGCGGCAGCGGCTTCCACCTTCTTCAATTTTTTGTCTTTTAATTCTCGAACATGAGCACTGGCTAAAGTGCGACCGGAAACATCATCAATTAATTGTAGATAAAGACCCCGATTAGAACGAAAAACATTAAGACGAGGGCGAGAAGCGGTGCCACTAATCTTAGCACGCACTTTATCCTGGCGACGCTGTTTTCTGGCTTTTTCTTTTTTTATAATATTCATCATATATTTTTAGCAAAAGATTACTTTACTTCTTAGCAGCGGTCTTACCGGCCTTGCGACGCAGGACCTCGTCGACATATTTAACACCCTTACCTTTATAAGGTTCAGGAACGCGTAATTTTCTGATTTTAAAGGCAGTGTTGCCCAACAACTCATTATCAATGCCGCTTAAAGTGATGACATTAGCTTCGACGGTGGCACTGATGCCAGCCGGTAAAGGAAATTCTATCGGGTGAGAATAGCCGAGATTTAAATTTAACTTACTGCCGTTGACGGCTACCCGATAACCGACGCCATTAATCTCTAATTTCTTAGTGAAACCGACTTTAACTCCGGTTACCATATTATTAACTAAGGCGCGATATAAACCCCAATAAGCACTGGCATCTTTAGTGTTCTGAGTGACGACAATTCTAATGGCCGCCTCATCGATTTCTACTGTAACCGGAGCTTTAAGGGCGCGAGACAGTTCTCCTTTCGGCCCCTTAACGGTCAAAACGCCGTTATTAAATTGAGCGCTGACGCCTTCTAGTAATTTGATGGGTAATTTTCCTAAACGAGACATATTTTCCGAAGCGGTGATGATCCAGCCTGAGACCGGAACCTAACCGCGAAATTAGTTAGTACACTTCGCCGACCACTTCGCCGCCTATTTTCTGACGATAGGCTTCACGATTGGTCATTAAACCAGAAGAAGTGGAAATAATCGCCATACCAAAATTATTCAAAACGGTAGGGATGTTTTCTTTACCGACATAAACTCTGGAACCGGCCTTAGAGATGCGTTTGATGTTACTGATAACCGGGTTGCCATTCTTGTGATATTTCAAAACGATTTTTAATTGATCAAATTGGCTGCGGCGCGCATTCAAGCCACCGGCAACGATTTCAGCGTGGCTAATCCAGCCTTCTCTTTCCAAAATTTTGGCGATTTCGTATTTTATTTTACTCATCGGCATTAAAACTTCGGCTTGCTTGATGGCGGAAGCGTTACGGATGCGTGTAAACATGTCTGCGATTGAATCTGTCATATTGTTATACTATGTTTAGATAATATGGGCGGCCGGAATTTACCAGCTAGATTTGGTGATACCCGGCAGGTCGCCGTTATCAGCTAATTCGCGGAAGCAGATGCGGCACAAACCGAAGTCGCGCAGATAGCCGTGGTTACGACCGCAGCGCCAGCAACGATTAATCTTGCGGGTGGAAAATTTCGGTTTGCGCTTCGCTTTGACGATGAGAGCTGTTCTTGCCATATGATATGTAAATTATTTTTTGTTCTTTTTAAAAGGAAAGCCGAGAGCCTGAAATAAAGCTAAACCTTCCTCGTAGTTCTTAGCGTTGGTGTCCAAACAAATTTCTAAGCCATAAATCTGATCAATATCTTCCGCCTTCAATTCAGGAAAACAGGAATAATCTTTCAAACCGATGGTCATATTACCGTTGCGATCAACACTTCTATCACTGATGCCCCGGAAATCACGGACGCGCGGAAAAGAAATATTCACCAATTTTTCTACAAAATCATACATCCTCTCACCGCGTAGAGTCACCACCGCACCGACAACCATCCCTTCACGAACCTTAAAGGCGGAAATTGATTTTTTGGCCTTGGTTAAAATCGGCTTCTGACCGCTAATTTTAGTCAAAGCGGATTCAATCGCGCTAATAGCCTCTTTTTCCTTAGCATGTTTACCGAAGCCCATATTAATTACGACTTTCTGCAAACGAGGAACCAGGATGGCATTTTTATAAGAAAACTTCTCCTTTAAGCTAGGTACGATTTCTTTTTGGTATTTTTCTTTTAAACGCATAAAATTGGAATTACTCGATTACGGTCTGGCATTTCTTGCAGACCCGATATTTTTTGTTTCCCTTCTCTCCGGCAACAATCTTGGCAGCAACCCTCGTTTGACGTCCACAAGAAGGACATATTAAAGCAACGTTACTCGCCTTAATAAAGGCCGGAAATTCAATGCGCTGGCCTTTTTCACCTTTACGGCTGGGGCGCATATGTTTAATCAGCAAATTTAAACCTTCGATACTAACCTTATCTTCGGCCGGAAGGACTTGCAAAACTTTACCGGTTTTACCTTTATCTTTACCCGTTAATATTTTAACAGTGTCATTTTTCTTGATGTTCATATATATTCAAATTGGCGCTTTTAATTATAAAACCTCGGGAGCCAAAGAGGCGATTTTGACAAAACCAGCACGACGCACTTCCCTGGCCACCGGGCCAAAAATGCGAGTACCCTTCGGGTCTTTCTTATCCTTGTCGACGATAATCACACAAGCATTGTCGTCAAAACGAACGTAAGTACCGTCTTGACGCCTTATTTCCTTGTTGGTGCGCACAATAACAGCTTTAACCACATCGCTCTTTTTGACAGCCGCATGCGGCAAAGCGCTCTTAACCGTGCCGATGATGATATCGCCGACTCGGGCATAACGCTTGCGATAGCCGCCTAATACGCGGATACACATTATTTCTTTAGCGCCGGAATTATCGGCTACTTTTAATTTTGTCTGTACTTGAATCATACTAATATCGTTAATTTCCGCCCTCTCATAAAGGACGGATAAGCCAAGCTGCTTTAGTTCTCAATTATCCGCCAACGCTTGTTCTTGCTTAAAGGGCGGCATTCGATAAAGGTAACTTTATCGCCTTCTTTACTCTTATTTTCCTCATCATGCACCTGATATTGACGGCTAACCGTGTAACGTTTCTGATATTTCTGATTCATCTTAACGGTATCAACCTTAACGACGGCGGTCTTGTCGCCTTTAGCGCTTACAACTACTCCGTGAAAACGCTTGATAATTTTATTGTCGGCAGAGATAGCCTTTGTTTGTTTTTGGGCAGGCATAAAAGTTTAAGTTAAGCTTTGGTGTTAAGCACCGTTAAAATTCTGGCGATTGTTTCTCTAATCTGCCTGATTTCACGGATATTTTTGAGTTGACGATTAGAATCTTTAAAGCGCAATTCACGCAGCTTTTCACGGGATTGAGCCAACAGAGCTTGTAGCTCGGACGGATTTTTAGTTTTAAGCTCTTTTATTTCCATATTATTAATAAATAATTGCTCGAGTGGTGGCTTTTTATTTGCTAAGCACCTTGCATTTAACCGGTAATTTATGACCGGCCAAAGTCATAGCTTCGCGAGCGGTTTTTTCATCAATCCCCTCAATTTCGAACATAACCGTACCGGGCTTGACGACGCAGACATAGTGATCGACTGCGCCCTTACCTTTACCCATAGGCATTTCCCCGCCATGAGCGGTGACCGGCTTATCAGGAAAAATTCTAATCCAAAGTTTCCCGGTCTTCTTGATATAACGAGTCATTACTCTCCGAGCCGCCTCAATCTGACGAGAATTTATCCAGTGTGCCGTCATCGCTTTTAGGCCGTAGCTGCCAAAATTGACATCGACCAAACGCGTGGCGACACCGCCACGACGGCGTTTATGATCTTTACGGTATTTAGTTTTCTTAGGCATTAACATATCGGTATTTAAATCTTTTAATTTTTATTTAAGCGGCAATCAATTCTCCTTTGCCGTCTTTTTCTTTTTCAAATATTTCTCCTTTGTAAATCCAAACTTTGATGCCAATAGCGCCGTAGCTGGTGTGAGCGACGCCGCGCGCATAATCAATATCGGCGCGCAAAGTCTGTAAAGGCACTTTGCCGGAAACCAATTTTTCGGTACGCGCAATTTCGGCACCGTTTAAACGGCCGCTAATCTGCACTTTGACGCCTAAGGCGCCGCCGCGCTCAACCCGGCTAATAAGCTGCTTCATTACTTTACGGAAAGGCACGCGCTTTTCAATATCTAAAATAGCGGACTGAACAGCAATCTGGGCGCTTAATTGAGGACGATTAACCTCCTTGATATTAAGATTAATTTCACCCATGCGGAAATTACGCAAAAACTGATCATGAATTTTCTTTTTTAAATCTTCAACACCATTGCCACCGCGACCGATAATCAAACCGGGCTTAGCGGTCCAAATATTAAGAGTGATTTTATTTAAGCTGCGCACTATTTCTACTTTATCAATACCGGCTTCGCGCATTGTCTTAATCAGATGCTTGCGAATAGCGATATCCTGCTGGACATTCTTGATATAATTACGGCCGCTTTCAAACCAGACCGATGGCCAAGTCTTGATGACGCCTAAGCGCATTACTTTTGGATTTACTTTTTTACCCATACTATTGGTTATGCGTGATTAATTTGCTAAATTATTTGCTTCCCGCCTTACGATTAAAAATTTTAGTGGTGAATCCTTTACCGGATTTCGATTCAGTCTTGGTTTTAGCGGTATTCTTAACAGCCTCATCTTTTTTCGCGCCGGCTTTAGAGCGTTTTTCTGCCTCGGCGGCTATTTGCTCTAATTTAACCGGAGCCTCAACTTTACTCTTACGGGCTTCTTTCTTACCACTTTCTACTATTTCCGCCAAAACTACCTTGACCCGGCAACCGCGCTGGCGGATAACAGTCGCACGACCACGAGCCTTAGGCATCCAACGCTTTAAAGTTAAACCGCTATCAGCTTTAATTTCCTTAATTAATAAATTACTTCTCTCCAGGCTGAAATTATGTTCAGCATTAGCAAGGGCGGATTCAATTAATTTCTTAATCGGTGCGGCCGCCAATTTATTCAAAAACTGCAGCTGTTCCAAAGCTTTATCAACCTGAAGGCCGCGGACAACATCAAGAACCAAGCGCGCTTTGCGCGGAGACATTCTCAAATGATTTAAACTAGCTTTAATTTCCATAGAATTCACGTGTTGGCAGAATCAGCGCATTGGACGCCAATCGCCTCGCATTTTAATTATTTGTCGCTCTTAGCCGGCTGAGCCTGAGCCTTAGCCATCTTGCCGCCATGAGAAACAAATTTCCTGGTAATAGCAAATTCTCCTAAACGATGACCAACCATGTTCTCTACAATATAAACAGGAACATGCTGCTTGCCGTTATGGACACCGATGGTAAATCCCACCATTTCTGGAACAATTGAACAGGCGCGATCCCAAACCTTAATAATAGTCTTATCGCCCGGTTTCAAAGCCTGCACTTTCTTCAAAATGCGCAGATTAACATAAGGGCCTTTTTTCAAACTTCTTGACATATGCTTTTAAATAATAGGTGATTATTTATTCTTGCCGCGGCGCTTGATTATCAATTTATTAGAAGAGCGCTGGCGGCGGGTCTTGACGCCCAGAGCAGGTTTACCCCAAGGAGTTTTAGGATGATGAAGACCAATGGATTGATTGCCTTCACCGCCTCCATGAGGATGATTAACCGGATTCATCGCCGTCCCGCGGACAGTCGGGCGGATGCCCAAATGACGGCTGCGGCCAGCCTTACCTAAAACGATGTGGCGTTTATCAGGATTGCTGACTTGACCAACGGTACATAAACATTCTTTCTTGACCAATCTAATTTCTCCGCTCGGCATTTTTACCTGAGCATATTTGCCTTCAACGCCCATCACAAAAACGGAGTTACCGGCACCACGGGCAATTAAAGCGCCGCGGCCAGGTTCTAATTCCAAACTGTTAATAGCGACGCCGGCCGGAATATACTGAACAGGCATAGCGTTACCATTTTTAATTTCGATTAAGTTCTTAGAACTCAAAAGTTTATCACCGACAACTACGTTGACCGGAGCAATGATATAGCGCTTTTCACCGTCGGCGTAATTTAATAAAGCCAGACGCGCACCCCGGTTAGGATCATATTCAATAGCAGTCACGATAGCCGGAATATCAAATTTATCGCGCTTAAAATCAACCAAGCGAAGATACCTCTTCTCGCCGCCGCCACGATGACGAACGGTGATTTTTCCCTGGCTGTTGCGACCACTGGTTTTCTTCTTCCTGACAATTAAGCGCTTTTCCGGAACATGCTTAGTAATATCGGCGCTGTCATCGAAAGTGGCGCCGCGACGACCGGGAGTATTGGCTCTTACTTTTTTAATACTCATATATAATCAGTTACTTGTTTATAAATTAAACGCCTTCGTAAATCTTAATGCTCTCGCCCTTTTTCAAAGTGACGATTGCCTTTTTCCAGTCCTTGCGCTTTCCCTGGATGCGGCCACGGGTAACCGCTTTGCCCTTCATGGCAATAATATTAACACTTAAGGCTTTCACTCCATAGACAGCCTGAATCGCTTTAGCTACTTCAATCTTATTAGCGGCCTGGGAAATAACAAAAGCATACTGATTGTGCGCACTTAGTTCCGTTGCTTTTTCTGTAATTAAAGGTTTAACTAAAACTCGAAAAGCACCGTCATAACGAGTAGCGACAGAGGCTTTCTTAGCACGCCCAAACTTCTTGTCCTGATTATCAGCGGCATAGAGCGCTTGCATACTCACCTCAGTCTCAGCCGAAACAGTCTTTTTTTCCTCTTTGACAGTCGTTGCCTTCTTTTCTTTGGGGGCGGCAGTCTTTGTCTTGTTCTTTTGTTTTACTCCAAATAAAGCCATATATTTGTTCAAATTCAAAAATGAAAAATTAATTCTTACTATACCTCGCTGCCAAAGTCTTGAGACTCTCTTCATTAATCATTACTTGACGGCAAGTCAGCAAAGCGACAATATTGATATTTTCTAGATTAATAATATTAACACCCTTAAGATTGCGACCGGAATAGAAAGCCTTTTCGTCTTTCTCGCCATTGATAACCAAGAGGTGACGGCGATTGGCCGGTAAAATATCTTTTTCAAAAGCCCTAATCATGCTATTAAACTGTTTGGTCTTGAATTCAGCCATCTTCAAACTATCAATAACTACGAGACTAGACTGGGCAATCTTATCAGACAAAGCCATCATAATCGCCTTTTGTCTCATCTTCTTATTTAGCTTCTTAGAAAAATTACGTTCTTTAGTGGGGCCAAAAGTAACCCCGCCGCCTCTCCATAAAGGAGAACGGCTGGAACCGACACGGGCACGTCCGGTTCCTTTCTGTTTCCAGGGTTTTTTGCCTCCGCCTCTGACCTCGCTCCGATCTTTGGTATGCGCCAAAACTTGACGTTCATTGGCTTGCTGAGCAACCACCGCTTGATGCAGAAGATCAGTGTTAACTTGAAGACCGAACACCGCCTCGTCTAATTCTAAATCCTTAACGGGAACGGCCTTCTGATTATAAACTTTTACTTTAATAGACATATGATTAAAACCGGGATTAGTTTGATTGCTTAAACGGTCGGAGCCTCTTCTTTAATGCCATTAACGGGAGCGGCTTCAGTCAACACCTCTCCGGTTTTAGACTCTTCGACCGGAGTTTCTTCAACCTTTATCTCCTCGGCCTTAGACTCTTCAACAACCGGAACGGCCTTAAATATCAATTCACCTTCACCCTTAATTAGCAACAAACCGTCATTAGCGCCAGGAACAGCTCCCTTGATATATAAAATATTTTTTTCCACATCAATAGCGGCGATGGATAAATTCTGAATTGTCACCCTTTCCTTGCCCATGCGTCCGCCCATGCGCATACCTTTAAAAATATGAGCCGGACCCTTAGGACCAACCGAACCAGGCATGCGTAACTGATCTTTATTGCCGTGGCTCTTACGTCCGCCTTGGAAACCATGACGCTTAACTACGCCTTGGAAACCACGTCCCTTAGAAGTGCCGGTAACAGAAACAACATCGCCAACCGCAAAAGTAGAGACATCAATCTGATCGCCAATTTTAGCATCAATATCATTTTCGGTTCTAAATTCACGGACATGCATCGGCGCTACGCCCGCTTTTTTAAAATGACCAAGCTGCGGTTTTTTGATATTCTTTTCTTTACGTACACCCAAAGCCAACTGTAGGGCGGAATATTTATCAAGTGCTTTTGTTTTTACTTGAGTGACTGTGCAGGGTCCGGCTAAAACCGGAGTTACCGCCAAAACGCGGTCATTGTCCCAAAGCTGAGTCATTGGTAATTTTTTTCCTAAAATAAATTTCATAATTTTTAAAACAAAAAACTGGTAATTCTACCAGCTTAAAAAACAAAAGCTAAAATTGCGCCGTTCCTCCCTGCTCTCAATTTTTTTCTTGTTTTTTGGCTGTTTTCTCCTAATTTGCCACCTATTTGCCCAGATACACTTTCTTTGGCTTAAGCCAAAGAGTTATAACCGGGCGCCTAAGTGACGCTTAATCAATATTTGCTTGTATTTTACTGCATTTTTATCTCCACGTCAACCCCTGCCGGCAAATTCAAATTTGTCAGGTCTTCAATCGTTTTTGCCCCGGGATCAATAATATCGATAATGCGTTTGTGAATGCGCATTTCATATTGGTCACGAGCGTCTTTATGAACGAAAGTGGAACGGTTGATAGTGTACTTGCGTTTTTCTGTTGGTAATGGTATCGGACCGAAAAAACTGGCGTCACTGCGTTCAATAGTATCAACAATCGTTTTAGTAGCCTGATCAATAATTTTATGATCAAAAGCTTTAATCTTGATACGGATTCTCTGTTTGTAATCCTTTTCCTCTTTCTTGGGTTCAGACATAGAAAAATGTACGTTTATATTTATAGTTTATATTTATAAAATAATTAAATAAACACTACAAGCTCGCCCTTTTGAAAAAGAGCAAGCCTAAGTGCCAACTTACTTAATAATCTTGACCACAGCACCAGCACCGACAGTACGGCCACCTTCGCGGATAGCGAAACGTTGCTTCTCTTCCAAGGCAACCGGGGAAATTAACTTAACGGTAATAGTAACGGTATCGCCAGGCATAACCATTTCAGTGCCTGCCGGCAATTGCACTTCACCGGTGACATCGGTAGTGCGGATATAAAACTGGGGCTTATAACCTGTGAAGAAAGGCTTGTGCCGGCCACCTTCTTCTTTGGAGAGAACATAAATCTGAGCCTCGAATTCAGTGTGAGGAGTAACGCTGCCCGGTTTGCATAAAACCTGACCGCGCTCGACTTCATTCTTCTTGGTGCCGCGGAGTAATAAACCGGCATTATCGCCAGCCTCGCCGCGATCCAAAGACTTGTTAAACATTTCCACGCCAATAATAGTGGTCTTCTTGGTTTCCATTAAACCGACGATTTCCACTTCATCACCAATCTTAATCACGCCGCGCTCAATGCGACCGGTAACGACGGTGCCGCGACCTTCAATGGAGAAAATATCTTCAATGGGCATTAAGAAAGGTTGATCCAGGTCGCGAGGAGGTAAGGGAATATATTCATCTAACTGCTTCATTAATTCCATGATCGGTTCGGCATCGGGACCGGTCGGATTTTCTAAAGCTTTCAAAGCGCTACCGCGAATAATCGGAGTGGTATCGCCCGGGAATTCATATTTCTTGAGTAAATCGCGAACTTCTTCTTCAACTAAGTCGATAAGTTCCTTGTCTTCCACCATATCGCACTTGTTTAAGAAAACAATGATATAGGGTACGCCTACTTGACGAGCCAAAACGATGTGCTCGCGAGTCTGAGGCATAGGGCCGTCAGTGGCGGAAACTACTAAAATAGCGCCGTCCATCTGCGCCGCGCCAGTAATCATGTTTTTGACATAATCAGCGTGGCCGGGACAATCGACGTGAGCATAATGACGAGTCTTGGACTCATATTCTACGTGAGCGGTGGCAATAGTAATACCGCTTTCACGCTCTTCCGGAGCGGCATCAATTTCACTAACGCCTTTTTTAGAAGCGTTCATTCCTCTAGCGCCGAACACCGCTAACATCGCGGCGGTCAAAGTGGTTTTTCCATGATCGACGTGGCCGATAGTGCCGACGTTGACATGGGGTTTTGTGCGTTCAAATTTGTCTGCCATGTTGTTTATACTTACGGCCCCCTAAAGGGGTTTCTTTCCTATATAGAGGAAACCAGCCGTGAAATTAATTAATATTTTTAAATTTATAATTTAAACTTATTTATCATGATTTTCCGCTTTATTTTTAATCTGAGGGGGGATATTCCAATTCCTTCTGGATTTGCTTTCTTCAGCTAAATATTCAGATTGTTCTTGATTTTTCCAGTCTGAGATTTCGCGATTTATTTTATCAGCTAAATCTTCTTCTGTCAAATTAGGCTTATAAATTGCTTCTTTTTTATCTAAAGTTACAGAATCAACCATTTTTTCATAACGATCTAGGTCAATAATGGCGAAAGAATCTTCTGGGGTCTCAGCGTCGAAGAAAATAATGGGATTATTAGTTTTTCGTGCTAATTTTAAAGCTTTTTTTAATTGTTCGCGCATAATTTCGCACCGCCCTCCTTAGCGGCTTAATTATTTACCCGATTTTTCCTTTATTGTTTCCAGAATATTGCGAGGGACTTCACTATAGTGAGAAAATTCCATGACTGAATTAGCTCGGCCCTGAGACATCGAACGCAAAGCGGTCACATATCCGAACATTTCCGCCAAAGGCACTTTCGCTTTAATCGCTTTAATTTTATTAGGCTTATCAATCATTTCTTCGATTTGGCCGCGCTTGGAATTGAGGTCGCCAATAATGTTGCCCATATAATCTTCCGGAGTGGTTACCTCTACGTTCATAATCGGTTCCAATAGAATCGGCTTCGCCTTCTGACAGGCATCTTTAAAAGCAAATAAACCGGCCATCTTAAAGGCGATTTCCGAAGAGTCAACTTCATGATAGCTGCCATAATAAACAGTCACCTTAACATCAACCATGGGGTAACCGGCGACAACACCGGACAACAAACCTTCCTTAACCCCTTTTTCAATAGCCGGAATATATTCTTTAGGGATAACGCCTCCCTTAACTTCATCAACAAACTGATAACCCTGACCTTTACCAGATGGTTCAACCCGCAACAAACAATGCCCATATTGACCCCGGCCACCTGACTGCTTGACATATTTATATTCCGCTTCCGCTTTTTGAGTAATGGTTTCACGATACGAGACTTGAGGCTTGCCCACATTCGCTTCCACGCCAAATTCCCTCTTCATACGATCAACAATAATATCCAAGTGCAATTCGCCCATACCGGAAATAAGGACTTGATTGGTTTCCTCATCAGTTTCAACCCGAAAAGTCGGGTCTTCTTCCGCCAAACGGGAGAGAGCGACACCCATCTTTTCTTGGTCAGCTTTAGTTTTTGGCTCAACCGCAATCTTAATAACCGGTTCTGGGAAAGTAATCGCTTCCAGTAAAACTGGTTTATTTTCATCGCACAAAGTATTGCCAGTGGTAGTATTTTTCAAACCAATAACAGCGGCGATATCACCGGCATAAATTTCCTTAATTTCTTCACGATGATTAGCGTGCATGCGCACTAAACGGCCAATGCGTTCCTTGTTACCGGTAGAGGCGTTAATAATATAAGAACCGGCTTGCAAAACGCCTTGGTACACACGGACGAAACAAAGTTTGCCAACAAAAGGATCAGTAGCAATCTTAAAAGCTAAACCGACAAAAGGAGCATTATCATCAGCTTTAACTATTACTTTCTTATCGGCGTCATTAAGATCGCTTGCTTCCACATCTTTAACATCCAAAGGTGAGGGCAGATACTCATTAACAGCATCAAGGACCAACTGAATACCGATATTTTGCAAAGCAGTGCCGCATAAAACCGGATAAATTGTATTATTTAAAACACCTTGACGAATTGCTTTTTTTAAATCAGCCACGCTGATTTTTTCTTCGTTTAAATATTTTTCCATGATTACTTCGTCGCACTCGACCGCCCTTTCCACTAAATCAGAACGATATTTTTCCACTTTTTCTTTCATGTCTTCGGGAATTTCTACTTCAGTAATATTCTCACCAAAATTACCAGTAAAAGTATAAGCTTTACATGCCAATAAATCGATGACACCCTTCAGATTATCTTCCGCCCCAATAGGTAATTGAATGGCGACAGCCTTTGAATTTAAACGTTGTTTGATGGAATCAAGGCTCATGTAAAAATCAGCCCCCATTTTGTCCATCTTATTAATAAAACAGAGGCGGGGTACGTGATACTTATCCGCTTGACGCCAAACTGTTTCTGACTGCGGTTCTACGCCGGCTTGACCGTCAAAAACAGCCACGGCGCCGTCCAGCACGCGTAAAGAGCGTTCCACTTCAACGGTAAAATCAACGTGTCCGGGAGTATCGATAATATTGATTTTATTACCCTTCCAAAAACAAGTAGTAGCGGCGGAAGTGATGGTAATCCCTCTTTCTTTTTCCTGTTCCATCCAGTCCATTTCTGCAGATCCTTCGTGCACTTCTCCGATTTTATGTTTTTTTCCGGTATAGAATAAAACCCGCTCGGTAAAAGTGGTTTTGCCGGCATCAATGTGAGCCATGATGCCAATATTTCTGATTTTATCAAGAGCGTAATCACGAGGCATAAAATATAAAAACTAAATATGTAAAAAATTAAATTTGTATTAACAAAATTGCGTCGAAAATAGCCGAAAATCTGGGCCAAAAAATTTTAGCGAGAAAAATGAGCAAAGGCCTTATTTGCCTCAGCCATCTTATGAACCGCTTCCCTTTTCTTCACGGCCGCACCTTCACCATTGGCGGCGTCTAAGATTTCAGCGGCCATCTTTTCCGCCATAAAACGGCCGCGACGAGCATGAGCGGCGGTAATCAGCCAGTGACAGCCGAGATAAAAACGGCGTTCGCCTCGTACCTGAAAAGGCACCTGATAATTGGCGCCGCCAACGCGCTTACCGCGCACTTCAACTAAAGGAGAAACCTTCTTCATCGCTTTATTAAAAACATGGCGAGGGTCCTGTTTGGTCTTTTCTTTAATTAAATTAAAAGAGCTATAGACGATTCTCTCGGCTACGCTTTTCTTGCCATCCCGCATCACATAATTGATGAGTTTGGTAATATTTTTATCGTTGTATTTGCCGTCCCCTTCAATGTCTCTTTTGGGGGCTTGTTTTCCTCTCATAATCGCTTATAAGGCCGCATCAACAGCTATTACTAATGCGCGCCTGAATTATATATGATATGAAGGAGGGGCTAAAAGCCTCTCCACAATAAACAAAATTATTTAGCAGCTTTTGGTTTCTTGACACCGTAGCGACTGCGCCCCTGGCGGCGAGCCTCGACGCCAGCAGCATCATAAACGCCGCGGACAATTTTATAGCGAACACCAGGAAGATCCTTAGTCTTACCACCCTTAATCAAAACAATGGAGTGCTCTTGCAAATTATGCCCCATACCAGGAATATAAGCAGTTACTTCCATGCCGTTGGACAAACGGACGCGAGCGATTTTACGCAAAGCGGAATTCGGCTTCTTGGGGGTAGTTGTAGTCACTTTAACACAAACACCTTGCTTAAAGGGAGCGCCTTTGACATTTACATTTTTTTTGCGATGCAAAGAATCCAGGCTGGTATGCAAAACTAAAGATGATTGGCGCTGACTTTTGGCTTTTCTGCCCTTGCGGACTAATTGGTTAATTGTCGGCATAATGCTTCAACGGTTTTAAAAACCTTCGTTATAAAAATGGGTTGAAACCCATAAAATGAGGAGCAAACTAAAATTGTCGCTCTCTCTTTTGATTAAATAAAATTTTTGTGATAACAAAATATCCTGACCCATCAGGATAGAGTTATTACTCGCCTACTTTATCAAAATCAAAAAAATAAGTCAAGATAAGCGAAGAATTTGATTCTCTTGGCCATCTACCAGAACGAGATTAGGCCCCTGCCAACAAACGGAAAAGCCAGTCAATCAGCGGCAGAAGATAGGGAAAGCCTATCCAAGCGAATAAAATCACAAAAATGAAACCGAATCTTTCTAAATTGAGATATTTTAACTGCGCTGAGGGCGAGAGGAAGGGCGCCAATATTTTGGAACCGTCCAGCGGCGGAATCGGCAAAAGGTTAAAAATCATCAAAATGAGATTAATATAGATAATTAAAGCGATTAAACCAGAAAAAGTCAGACTGATAAAAGGTAAAAGCCGCAAAAGAAGACCAAAAGCAAGGGCTACAATAAAATTAGCCGCCGGCCCGGCCAAGGCGACTTTGGCCCCGCCCCAGCGACGGTCTTTAAGATTATAGGGATTATAGGGCACTGGCTTTGCCCAGCCAAAAACAAAAGGCATTCCTGAGAGCAACATCAAACCGGGAAGCAAGACCGAACCAAACCATTCCAGGTGAACCAAAGGATTTAAGGTTAAACGTCCGGCCAGACGGGCAGTATTATCACCCAGACGATCGGCCATCCAGCCGTGCATGTACTCATGAATAATAGCAGAAAAGATTAAAACTATAATTTGAAATAAAGAGAGCATAAAAGAAAAACTTAGACTATCGCTAATTAATTATGACTTTATTTTAGCACAACTTGATTAATTTTAAAAATGTGCTAATATTTAAGCATCAAAATTTTAAATATAGCGGCCGCCGCCAAAAGCCAGTTTTTTGGTGTCTTTCTCTCGGCCGTTTCCTTAAGCATATGGCTAAAAGATGTGATTTATGTAAACGCGGCGCGACTAAAGGCGCCAGCCGCTCCCACTCCAAAATTCAAACCTTGAAACGCCAGGGCATTAATCTTCAGACTAAAAATATCGACGGTTTAAAATTAAAAATTTGCACTAGCTGCCTGCGGACAATGGCTAAAAACAACAAGTAAACAATCACTGAAAAAGAAAAGGGACTCCTCAAGAGTCCTTTTTCGTTGGCCCCAAAATCAACCGGCGGCGCTTAGTTAAAATATAATAACGCCCAAGAAAAAATAATATTATGACAAAATAATAAGCGATAACATAAGCCAAATGAAAATTAGGCGTTTCCACATAAGCTCCAGGAATAGACGCCGCCAAGCGCGCCAAAAACAAAAGATAATTAAGTAGCGCTTTTGACGGTAGCCAAATAAATTCAGAAAAACCAAATAAGAAATTAAAACCCAACGATGAAATCAGGCTAATCATTAGAGGGCTGAAGACACTGAAAGCTAAAATATTACTCAACGGAGCAATTAAAGAAACACCCCCGCTCCGCCAAGCCAAAAGCGGCCAAATGGTTAATTGCGCCGACAAAGATAAACTAAAAGCTTCAAAAACAAGACGCAGACGACTATGGGTAAAGTGGTGGGTGAAAACAGATGTTAATAAAGGATAAAAAGCAATCATTCCGGCGATTGCCAAAAAAGATAACTGGAAACCTAAATCATGCCGCCATAAATTAGGATTATTCCACAACATAATGGCACCCGCTAATAATAAAGGGAGCCAAGCCGAACTTAAGCGTCCTCGGCGCCAAGCATACAAAAAAATGCCTCCCATCAGTAATGAACGGAAAGCCGAAGCTTGCCAGCCGGTCAAAAAAACATACAGGCCCGCCCCAAATAAAGCCGGCCACAGGGCAAAGCGCTTATTTATCCCCAAATAAACCAACAGATTAATCAGCAAGCTTAAAAATAGGGTGATATGCCCCCCGGAAATGGCCACCAAGTGGCTCAAACCGGCTTTCTGCCAAATTAAATTTTCTGCCGGAAATAAAGTTTTCTTGTATCCAAGCAATAAAGCCGCCGCCAATCCGGCCGCTGGTTCCGGCAAAGATTGATTGATTTGCCGCAGCATCTCTCTTTTAAAAATAAAAAGGCGACTAAAAATATCGCGGCGGTTTTCCTCTCTTTCTAAAGCATTAACTTGAGGCCAAGCACAAAGAGCGCCGATGCCGCGCGCCGCCAAAAAAGCCGCATAATCAAAATCAGCAAAGACCGGCGGTTTTTCCAAAAGACAATGCAAATTTAAAGTATCGCCATAATAAACACGCGGATATAAAGGCAGGTTAGCGATAATTTTGTCTTTGCTAAATTTTCCAGAAGAAGGCTCCAACATGCACAAAATTACAATCTGCTTATCCCAAGCCGGCTCAGGGTCGGTACATACTTGAAACTGCCAATTTGATGCGGGCTTGCCTAAATAAGGAGTTAACAACGAATCAGCCGCCGCCGAAACGCTTGCCCGCCAAGCGCCGAGACAAAAAACGGCTAGTAACATAAAAAACAAACGCCCCCGACGGCTTAAAAACGCTAACCCAATCGCAGCAAAAAATATCAAAATAATTGGCGGCCAAGCCTGGAAAGAAGCAACGGCTAAACCGGCAAAAAAGGCAAATAGATATAAAAAAATAGAAGCGGACATGCTTCTATTATAAATAATTAAAATAACCGGTCCGTAAAATTTATCTAAACAAGGTCTTTTCGCCAACGTAAATAAGCTATCACAAATTCATCAAGATGCCCGTCCATCACGCCGTCCACATCCGTATCTTCCCAATTACTACGGTGATCTTTTACTAAACGATTACCATAAAACCAATAGGAACGAATCTGTTGTCCCCACTCCGCCTTGACCACGCCACCCTTTAAACGTTTCTCTTCCGCTTCTTTTTTCTCTAATTCTAATTTAGCCAAACGCGCGCGAAGAATGGAGAAAGCGTTATCTTTATTCTGATGTTGAGAGCGTTCCGTCTGACAACTAACCGTAATCCCTGTCGGTAAATGGACCAGCCTGACCGCCGAGTCGGTTGTATTAACGCTCTGCCCGCCCGGACCGCTAGACCGAAAAACGTCTAGGCGCACATCTTCGTCTTTAATCACGAGATCGTTAGGCAGTATTTCGGGAATGACTTCCACCGAGGCAAAAGAGGTTTGACGTAAACCATCGGCGTTAAATGGAGAATTACGCAAGAGCCGGTGCGTCCCGTTTTCACTTCTTAAATTGCCATAAACTCTTACTCCCGTAATTTTTAACATCACGCTTTTAATTCCCGCTTCATTGGCTAAAAGGCGATCTATAATCTCGGTTTTCCAGCCTTGTCTTTCGGCGAAGCGTAAATACATCCGCTCCAGCATCTGCGCCCAATCCTGAGCATCCACTCCGCCGGTGCCAGCATTAACACTTAATAAAGCGTTACTCTCGTCATAGGCGCCGGTATAAAGAGACAGCTTCTCTAGTTCTGCTAAATCGGCTGATAGCTTTAAAGATTGATCAGATAGTTCCGCCAAAAGTTTATTATCTTTCTCACTGGTTGCCATTTGCGCCAACTCCTTAGTCTCCGCTAGCGACTGTTCAAGATTTAGCCAGCGTTGATAATTTTTTTGCAAATTTTCCGCCCGCCGATTAACAATAACTGCCTTTTCCTGGTCTTGCCAAAAATCCGGCGCTTCCCTTTGTTGGCGTAAAACCTCAATTTCTGTTTTTAATTCATCAATCCTAAAAACTGCAGCCAATTCTTGTCGCCGCCGGTCTAAGTCTTCTAAAAATTTACCCAGATTATCCATATATTAGTTACATCAAAAAATAATAATCCAAAGGAATAAAAACCGTCTTTAATTCCTCGTTAATTTTTAATTCGGTATTTGAAAAAATCAAATTATAATCAGAATTAATTTTTTTAGTGGTAGTGGCTATTTGTTTTACATCTTTATTCCCCATGCCAACTTCAATCACTATCTGTTTATTGTTCATAATCTGCAAAATAAAATCAGCTCCGCCTTGAGCGCTGTCATATCGCACCAAACCCTGATTTTTTAAAATAAATTCACGATAAAGATGAGATGCAAAAGAGTCTTCCAGCAACTTGCCTTGTCTGGTTAAATATGTGCTTTCTTGCCCCGTAAAATAAAAGAAAGTCATTCTGATTGCCGGCGACATAAACAAATATTTATTCGGCTTCTTGGCAACTGTCATATTTGATCCATAAGCCGGCACTTTTATCAATAATTCCGCTTTTTCCAGCGCCTCAAAAATATTTGATATAGTTAAACGATTTATTTTGAATCTCTCTTCCAATGTGCCGAGACTGGTTGTGTCGTTTTCTGCGATAGCAAACAATATCCTTTTTACAGCGCCCAAAGTATCTTGATCAAAACTTCCAAGAGTTGGTAAATCTTGTTTTATAATTTTATCCAACAGTAATGATATAGCATCATACACCGCTGTTTCGTTTGGCATTATAAGCGAAAAAGGCAAGGTTCCGTATGATAAATAAGTTCTAATATCATGTCTATTTATTTTTGACCAACAATTATTAACATCTCCTTGTAAGTCCTGTAACCTATTAAACACTTCTTCTGCAGAATTTGAAAAATATACTATTTGGCGTATCTTATCTTTTAAACCGTTTTTAGGAAATGTTTGATTTTTAATTATCTCATACTCTATAAATGACATGGGCGGCATTCTCTCAAATAAAGCTCTTCTAGCCAAATTTGTTGTAGTTTGTAAAATAATTGCCGATGAGCCAGTACAACAAAAAAATACATTTGATGTTTTGTCAAATAAAGTTTTCAGACTAATAGCCCATTTAGGGTCCGTTTGTATTTCATCTAAAAATATTAAAGTTGGTTTTTTTAGTTCTTCAATACTTTGCCCAATAACATTTTCAAAAGCAAAAATAATATCATTGACTCCCGCGTTTAATAAATTTTCTGTTTCTTCCACGGATAAAAATAAAATATTTTCCACCTTCCTTGAATAAGCTGCGCATATTTGCGCCATTAATGTAGTTTTACCAACGCCCCTAAAACCAGGAATAATAACCATTCTGTTATCTTGAGTTTTATCCAAAAATCCATCAATGTACTGTTTGATCTTTGCAAACATAAAACGTTGAGGATATTTTTCTCCTCTGGGGCTGTGTGTATATCTCTTAATTCTTTCTCCCGTGGTTCTAATCTGCTGTTGTATATATTGTATCAAATCATTATTCATGTTTATTATGTTATATTACAAATGCCTATCTCTAGTATATTATAATATACAAGAAGCGTCAAGGCTTGATTATTCAGCTAAAATTAAGCATAATATCACCTATTTACTTGTTTTAACATTTAATATATAACTCCATTTTTTGTTATTATTGAATATTTCTGGATTCCCGCCTTCGCGGGAATGACGGGTGATTAGCAATATTACGGAGCGAGAAAATCACCTCTTTTCTGAAATTTCGACCATACATGATTAAATTAAATATCAAAAAACTCCCTAAAATTAGGAAGTTTTTTGTATATAATCTATAGAGATATCTAAGAGATATCTATGTTAACGCTTGCTCCACTGCGGACGTTTGCGCGCCCCCTTAAAACCAGGCTTCTTTCTTTCCTTTTTACGCGGATCGCGAGTCAAAAATTTATTGGCTTTCAAAGCTTCTTTAAGTAGTGGGTCGAGCACCAGTAAAGCTCGGGCGAGACCGTGACGACAAGCTTCAATCTGACCGGTAATACCGCCGCCTTTCACGATAATGGAAAAATTAAGATCACGGACATGGCCGGTAGCTTTTAATGGCTGAGTAACGATACTCATACCTTCACCGACAAAAAATTGGCTGCCCTTCTTGCCGTTAATCATAATAACTCCTTTACCGTCTTTATACATCCTCACTTGAGCAACGGAAGTCTTACGGCGACCAACAGTTTGAATATATTCCCCCTTAAACTCCGCTGTTTCCGGTATATCTTTAAAAGCATTTTTCTTCGCTTCTTCTTCATTAGAAAATTCAGTCGACACCTCTTCAATCACCGCCTTCTTCGGCGCCCGGACTTTCTTTTCTTTTACTGTTTTAGTCTTCTTTTCCATAAAACGTTAGATTATCTAATAATTAAGCGCTTCATTTGCGCGTCGCGCAATTTGGTCGGGGGTAACATCTGTTTTACCGCCCGGCGCAAAACTTCTCCCGGATTCTGACTGAAAACCTCAGACATTCTTTTGCTCTTCAAACCACTGAGATAACCGGAATAACTAAAATATTTCTTCTGCAGGAGTTTCTGGCCGCTAAAAGACATTTGTGCAATATTTTCAACTTCAACAATATCGCCGCCATCAACATAAGGCAGAAATTCCGGCTTATTTTTGCCGCGCAAAATAATCGCGATCTGACTAGCTAAACGTCCGACCGCCTGGCCGGCAGCATCGAGTTTGTGGATTTTTCTTTCAATTTTATTCATATTGGTGTTTACGCGTAAATTAAACAAGTTCAATCTGAACCATTTCTGCGCCGTCTCCCGGACGCGGACCAAGTTTGGTTATACGGGTATAACCACCAGGATGATTCTGATAACGCTGGCCCAAAACTTCCATTGATTTTTTCACTGCATTTTTCTGTAATAAAACTTTAATAAGTCCGCGACGGGCGTTTAAATCACCGGCTTTAGCGGCCGTAATCATTCTTTCAACCAAAGGACGAACGGCTTGAGCCTTCGCTTTAGTGGTCTTCACTTTTTCGTAAATCAAAATGCTGGAGGCAAGATTTCGGAGCATTAACTCGCGTGGTCCCTTTTTCCGATCTAGAATTTTATTAGTGTTTCTGTGACGCATATATTAAGGATATTTATAAAGGCTTATTTTTTGCTTTTTTTCTTGGCTGGCTTGTCCGCTTCGTCGGCGTCAACTTCAGCCACTTCTTTAGTCTCTAAATCAACAGACTCTTCCTTGGACTCAATTTCCGGGGCCGGTTTTTGAGCTGAAGGTAACAACGCGCTGAACTGATCGACTAAAATTTGCGCGGCTTGATTAAAAGCTTCCCTGGGACTGATGGTGCCGTCTGTTTTGAGGGTAATTAAAAGTTTATCCCAATTAGTCATTTTACCAACACGAGTATTTTCCACATCCAAACTGACCGCTAAAACCGGAGAGAAAATCGAATCTATTTCCATATAACCTAATTCATTATTTTCTTTCTTGGTTCCCTCGCTTAAACGATAACCGCGGCCAGGACGAACAAAGATTTCCGCTTCTAAAGAAGCTTTTTCTTCGGTCAAAGAGGCGATTAATAGTTCCGGATTTTTGATTTCCACCTGGCTATTCTTAGTGATATTAGCGGCGGTCACCAGCTGCTTACCTTTAACTTTTAGTTCCAGGCGGACCTCCTCGTCGCCGTACATTTTGATATGGAGCTGCTTAATATTAAGCATTATTTCCAAAACATCTTCCTGAATACCAGGTAAAGTCATGAATTCATGGCTGGCGCCTTTAATCTTAACGCCGACTACCGCTGCTCCCGGCAAAGAAGACAGCAAGACGCGGCGCAAAGAATTACCTAAAGTCATGCCGTAACCGGGATATAGCGGTTCCACGACAACCACTCCCTCATTCTCGGTTTTTCCTGCCAAGAAATCTACTTTTTTTGGCAAAGCGATATTTTCCATAAAACATATGCCCTCAGAACGCAGTTTTACGCTTCCTAATTAGCGAGAAGCGCCTCCTCAGCGATCCGATTGACAGATTATTTTGAATAATACTCAATAATCATCTGCACCTTAAAATTTGTCGGTAAATCAGTGTCGGCCGGTTCATGTAAAACCTTGGCCTTCATTTCGGCGGCCTGTAAATTTAGCCAAGCCGGCAACTCCACCTTTTTTAAACTCTCGGCAATTTGTTTAAAATATGGGCTTTTTTTTGCGCGAGCACGAACGGCGATTTCCTGTCCAGGCTTAACTATAAAAGAGGGGATATCAGTCTTCACGCCATTAACCTCAAAATGTCCATGATTTACCAATTGACGGGCTTGACTGCGAGATTTAGCCAGACCGAGACGGAAAACAACATTATCTAAACGCATCTCCAATAAACGTAAGAGATTTTTACCGGAATCGCCAGTCTTCTTTGAGGCTTTCTCAAAAGTTAAGCGGAGCTGTTTTTCCATGACATTATAATATTTCTTCGCTTTCTGTTTTTCTGCTAACTGAGTACCATAATCACTGAGTTTGTGGCGACCGCGAGAGGGCCCGTGAAAACCGGGGGGGTAGTTACGCTTAACCATGGCGCATTTCGGCGTATTACAGCGTTCCCCTTTTAAAAACAGCTTCTCACCGACACGGCGACATTGCTGACATTTACTGTCTAAATTTCTTCCCATATGATATAAATCTTTAAATTAATTAAACTCGGCGGGGCTTCTTCGGACGACAGCCATTATGGGGAACGGCGGTTACATCTTTAATAGCCGAAACCTCCAAACCATTAGCATTTAAAGCGCGGATAGCCGCTTCTCTGCCGGTACCGACGCCGGCAACAAAAACGCTGACTTCCTGCAGACCATATTCTTCTTTAGCTTTCTGAACAGCAATCTTAGTAATAATCTGCGCGGCGTAAGGAGTTGCTTTCTTCGCCCCCTTAAAACCAGCCATACCGGCGCTTGCCCAGGCAATAACATCACCATTAGAGTCGGTCAAGGTGACCATAGTGTTGTTATAAGTGGCATTAATATAGGCGCGACCGACTTTAACCGTACGAGCTATGCGCTTCTTGCGCTTCTTCACTAATTTCTTTTTAGCCCTGGCCTGCTTATTTTTTTCTAATTTCTGTTTAATTTCTTCTGGCAATTCTTCATCAGCGCCAGAATCCAAAGAAAAATCCGGGCTCTCATCACGATCGTCTTCAGATTCTTCTGCTGCTGCTTTCGCTTCGGCTGGCTTGGCGGTCGCTTCTGGCGCCTCCATCTTTTCTTCTTCAGAATTTAAATTCTTTTCTTCAGGCATAATAATTATAAATTAATCTTGAGAAAACGACTGATGACTAAGTCTTTAGACCGGCCTTAACGCGACCACTGGTAGCCGTCATGCGCTTATTGCCGCGCACGGTGCGACTGTTAGTCTTAGTGCGTTGACCACGAACCGGTAAATTGCGACTGTGGCGCTGACCGCGATAGCAGCCAATTTCTTTCAAACGCTTAATATTGCTCGCCACTTCACGACGTAAATCACCTTCAACTATATACTTCTTCTCAATTTGTTCACGCAAACGATTGGCGTCATTTTCTTTCAAGTCCCTAACTTTAGTCTCCGGCTTGATATTTAAAGCGGCCAGGATTTTTTTTGCCCGGCTGTTGCCGATACCGTAGATATAGGTAAGGGCAATATCTACTCTTTTGTCATTGGGAATGTTTACCCCCGCGATTCTAATAGCCATAAATAAATATTCAGCCGCGCCGCAAGAGCTTGGCCTAATGCTTAAATTATCCTTGTCTTTGCTTATGTTTAGGATTCTTACAGATTACATAAACGCGACTCTTGCGACGGACAGTCTTGCAATCTTTACAAATTTTCTTAACGCTCGCTCTTACTTTCATAAAATCATGAAAAATATAAAAAGGGACTAAATCCACTTAAAAAATTAATAGCGGAAAATAATACGACCCTTAGTTAAATCATAGGGGCTCATCTGTAAATGAACCCGATCACCCGGCAATAATCTGATGCGATGCATTCTCATCTTACCGGACAAATGAGCCAAAATTTCATGCCCACTATCCAATTTTACTCGGAAAGTCGCCGCCGGCATCAATTCTAATACTTCTCCCTGCATCTCTAAAAAATCCTTGGCATTCAAAGTCTCGACGTTCTCTTGGTTGTTTGTTTTACTTTTTGACATTAACACAAAAAATTTGATAAAGACAATTTTTAGCTTTATCAAAATTTTTTAGAAATATTCCTCTTAGAAATCTCAATGGAAATAGTATATAGACAAGCTTAAAAATTGTCAATAGTAACGGGCATCTGATCTGATCATTCTAAAATAGCCTTAATCCTCCTGACACCGGACGACGAGGCCTCTTCTTTTTGAATCTTAAAATGTCCGAGATTTTTAAGACTGGAAACATGGGGACCGCCGCAAATTTCTCTGGAAAAAATATCTTCCCAAGACGCGTGTCTGCCGCCATTATTATGCCCAATGGTATATACTTTAACGCGGTCACCGTATTTAGAATTAAAAACTCCGGTCGCGCCGCTCGCCCTAGCTTCAGATAAAGAAATCTCCTCAAAAGCAACGTCTAAACCCTTACCAATCGCCTCGTTAACCAATTTTTCAACAGACGCAATTTGTGCTGGCGTCATTTTTTCCGGATAAGAAAAATCAAAGCGTAGACGTTCGGCGGTGATATTGCTTCCCTTTTGGCTGACATGATTGCCCAAAACTTGGCGCAAGGCCGCTAAGAGTAAATGAGCGGCCGTATGAAGTTTTGTTGTTTCTTCGCTGTGGTCAGCCAAACCGCCTTTAAATTTACCGGCAGAAGCGGTGCGGGAAAGTTCTTGATGCTTTTGTAGTTCGGCCATAAAACCCTGTCTATCAACCTTAATCCCGTGTTCAGCGGCTAATTCTTCCGTTATTTCTAAAGGGAAACCGTAACTTTGGTAAAGATTAAAAGCGGCCACACCGTTTAAATCATGCGTCGCTAATTTTTTAAATTCAATCATCCCCTTCTCCAGAGTCCGGTTGAATTTTTCTTCTTCCTTTTCAAACTCCGCAAAAATAAATTCTTGATTATTCTTTAATTCCGGATAAGTGGCGGCGTAGTCATCAATAAAAATAAGAGCCGCTTCTTTCAACCACTTCTCCTGAGAAATACCGATTTGACGACCATAACGAATAGCGCGACGCAGAAGACGGCGGACGATATAGCCCTGATCAGTATTTGAGGGCGGCACGCCGTGGTCATCGCCGACAATAAAGGTCGCCGCTTTTAAATGATCGGCAATAACCTCAAAAGCCCTCTTATTATCAGCATATTTCTTGCCGGACAGTTCTTCGATTTTCGCTATTGCCCTGGCAAAAAGATCAGTTTTAAAAATACTGTCTTGTCCGTTTAAAACCATTAAAATTCTCTCCAGACCGCCGCCAAAATCAACATTTTTATTCTTTAATTCCTGCCAGCCCTCAGCTGTTTTCTGATATTGCATAAACACCGAATTGCCGATTTCCAAGAAACGGCCGCAATCGCAATTAGGATGGCAATGGGGACCATAAGCTAAATCATGCTCTTTGCCGGTATCATAAAAAGTCTCACTGTCCGGTCCGCCCAACTCACCTACGACATCGCCCTTTTGCCACCAATTCTTATCGCGATAAGCAAATATTCTCTGCCTAGAAAAATCAAGCTCCTGACCAGAACCGAGGACGCCTTTACCAGTAGTAACCGGCCCTTCCTCCGCACTAACACCATATTTTTTAAACAAATCCTGTAAAATCAAAATTGATTCTTTGTCCTTGGCTATTTTTCCGTCTTCACTACCAGCATAAACTGTTTGATAAATACGAGATGGATCCAATTTTAATTCAACAAATAAAAACTCTAGCCACCAGGCTAATTGCTCCGCTTTGAAATAATCGCCTAAAGACCAATTACCAAGCATCTCAAAGAAAGTATTATGGCGACCATCGCCAACTTCTTCAATATCCTCGGTGCGAAAAGATTTTTGGCTATTAACCAAACGGATGCCGGCCGGATGCTTTTCTCCCAAAAGATAAGGCACTAAGGGAAACATGCCGGAGTTGGTAAATAATAAAGTAGAATCATTTTCCGGCAATAAAGAAGCACTGGGGATGATGGCATGACCCCTGGCCTTAAAAAAATCTAAATATTTTTGTCTCAACTCATTAGCGGTCATATATTTTAAATTAAACCCTAAAAATTAATCTTTTATTATTTTCCTATAAGCTCTAAATCGCCATTAATGATAGCTAGCGAAATGTCTGTCAATTCATCATTATAATTACCGCCGCCGGTCTTTTTCTCAGGGAAAGTACCGTCGCCCTGTTCTGTCTTTTTCTTAAAAAATTCTTCGTATTAAATAATATTAACTTCCGGTTCAATCTTTATCCCGAATTTCTGATAAACGCCAGCTTGGACGCGACGGACGTGCGCCAAAACCTGCTTAGCACTAGCGCCGCCATAATTAACAAGAATCAAAGCCTGCTTCTCATACATGCCGACCGGCCCGTAACGCTTGCCTTTAAAGCCCGCCTGCTCAATCAACCAACCGGCCGAAATTTTAACTAAACCGCTTTTAGAGCCGGGGAAGAATTTTATTTCTGGAAATTTCTTCTGCAAACCCACAAAGTCAGCTTTGGTGACTTCCGGATTCTTAAAAAAGGAGCCGGCATTAGGATAAATGGCGGGGTTGGGTAATTTATTGTCACGAATCTTTCTGATAATTTCCGCTAATTGCTGAACGCTCGGCCGCTTAATTCCCTGTTCGTTCAATTGGGCGCGGATATCACCATAATCCAAACGCAAAACCGGTTTCTTCGACAACTTCAAAGTGACGCTGGCAATAAAATATTTGCCTTTTTCTTTATTCTTAAAAACGCTAGAGCGATAGCCGAAAGCGCAATCTTTTTTAGTAAAAATTTTTTCCTTGCCGGTTTTTAAATTAATTGCGCGCAAACTCACAAAAGTATCTTTGAGCTCAACGCCATAAGCGCCGATATTCTGTACCGGCGCCGCGCCCACGGTGCCGGGAACATAATATAAATTTTCAATTCCGCCCCAACGACGCTCAATCGCAAAGCGCACCAAAGTGCTCCACCATTCTCCCGAGCGCGCTTCTACCCAAACGGATGTTTCCGTTTCCTTAATTACCCGTACGCCCTTAATTTCATTTTTTAAAACTAAAGCCTTGATCTTTTGCGTGAAGAGAATATTGGACCCGCCGCCCAGAATAAATACTGGTAATTTCTGGAGGCGCGCCCAACTCAAAGCTTCCTGCAATTCAGTCTCTTCCTTTATAACAGCCAAAAAAGCCGCCTTAGCTTTAATCTTTAAAGTGGTATAAGCAGAAATATCTACTTGTTTTTGGAGTGTAAACATAAAGGTATTATAACGCAAGTATAGGAAAAAAGTCTAGACAAGGGGCAATAAAAAGCCCACGTTTTTTAGGCGCGGGCGAATAAAGCGGGAGAGAAGCAAGAGATTAGTATCACCTACTTAGGCAATCACCGGCAAATGTTCTAAACTTAATAGCTTTCTCGCCGGGGTGAGAAGCGATCTAAGACCATTTTCAAGTAAAAATACCCGAACCGGTTGGTCTTTATTATCTATGAATAAGGGCTAACAAGGCTGGTCATTGACAACAGCGTCAGCGGCCACAATTTTATTCTGATATCTCTCCCAAATCCTGCAACTTCAAGAGCTTAGCATATAGACCCCCGGCTACTTGGGACAACTCTAAATGACTGCCCTGCTCCGCCACCTTGCCGTTTTCTAAAACAATAATTTTATCCGCCTTCTTTATCGTACTGAGGCGATGAGCAATGATAATTACTGTCCGATGGCGGCCGATGCGCCCTAGAGCTTCTTGAATTAAAGACTCGCTCTGGCTATCAAGATTAGAAGTGGCCTCGTCAAAAATTAAGATTTTAGGACGGGCGAGAATAGCTCGGGCAATACCCAAACGCTGGCGCTGACCACCGGATAATTTAATACCACGCTCACCTACTAGAGTGTCATAGCCCTTATCCAACTTCAAAATAAATTCCTCGGCATTGGCAATACGAGCCGCCGCCTCTATTTCGGCCAAAGAGGCCGCCGGATTAGCGTAAGCGATATTATCGCGCACGCTCACGTCAAATATTTCCACTTCTTGCGGGACAATCGCTAAGAAGCGACGATAGGCGTTAAAATCAAATGATTTTATATCCTTGTCGTCCACCATCACTTTTCCCGAAGTGGGATCGTAATGTCGATAAAGCAAACGAGCAACGGTAGTCTTGCCGCCACCAGAAGGACCGACTAAAGCCACCGTGGTACCGGCGCTAATTTTAAAACTAACCCTATCAAGAGCCATCACTTTAGCCTCACGATATTGGAAAGAAACATCTTTAAACTCAATCTTGCCTTCAATTTTCTCAGGAATTATCGCACCCTCTTCATTCTTCACCTCGCTCTCGGCATTAAATAGGGTTAAAAGGCGATTAACCCCTGCCCGTCCTTCTTCCATGCGGTCATAGAAACGAGAAAGACGGTAAATAGAAGAATAGGCCATCTCGCTGAGAGTAAAAGCAAAAATCAAAGTACCAACGCTGATTTCGCCGTGATAGACAAAATACACACCCAGAAACAAAACCGCCGCCCGACCGATATCAACAATGATATTGCGGCCTAGACCAATCTTCATCATCCAGCCCCACTGCTTATTTTCATTATCGCGAATACCGGCCTTGATGTCGCTAAATTCATTAAACTCCCTTTCTTCCTGAACAAAAGATTGGACAGCATTGATATTAATAATAGATTGCGCCATTTTGCCGGAAGCAGTTTCATAAGATTTATATATTTCCTTTCTCACCGGATACATTTTCTGGTTCGACCAATAAGTGACAAAAATAAATAAAGGGGTAAAAATCAAAAATGATATACCGATGCGCCAGTCCGCCCAAAATAAGGCCGGGATGGTAAAGGCTAGTTGTACTAAAGTCGGCGCCACTTCCCAGCTAATATTATTAATTAGCGTCGAAATCCGATCGACCCCTCTCTCGATTTTGACGATTTTGGCACCGGTATTCTCGCGTTCGTGATAGCCCAAACTTAAATTTAACAGCTTATCCTGCGCTTTTAAACCTAAATGATATTCGATTTTAACTAATAATTTCAAAATAGCCCGATCATTAAAATACTGGATAAGGGAACGAACCTGACCAGAACCGAGATACAAAACAATCAGCCACAATAGAAAAGATAAATCGATTGATTGAAAATTATATAAATTATCAATTAAAATCTTTAAAATATAGGGTTTAGCCAAATCAAAAACCGCCCCCAAGACGGTGATGGCTAAAATGTAGTTGATTAAGCGGTGGTCGGGCGATAATAGGCGCCACAACTCGCGCCAGAATAAACGCCAACTTAGGCTTGGCTCCATCTCTTTAGTTTTGTCCGAATTTTCGTTCATAAAAAATTTAAAAACGGATTGATCCGCTCTCTATAGAATACGGAAATATCTAAAAAACATTACATTTTCCTAAAAATAATAAATAAGTTAGGTTACGTACTAGCTTATTACCCGGAAGTACGTTCGTTCACCCACTTATTGACAAAAAGTAAATTATTTACTAAAACTAAGACAGTTCACTCACCTTTTAAAAACATAAAAATCATGGAAACAACTCAGATTACAGAAATTTCCGTCCTTGGCAAAAAGTGGAAAACCGCTACAAGTGGAGAAAAAAAAGAAATATCAAAAAAAATCTCCGCCTACCTGCTTAAAGCAGATGCCCAACAATTAACCACCCTACTTCCCAGCATTAAATCTCTATCCTGGCTTACCGATGAATGTCTGGATTATGTCCTGGGAAAAATATATGACACTGATAAAATAAAAAAACTTTTTCCACTGAGTAGGAAAAAAACGGGACAACGACAAAAATTGGCCGAAAGATACGGCGCCCTTATAGAGGCCAAATTTCAATCAGCTCCCTTCAAAGAAAAGGTGGCAATTTTCAAAGAAGCCAATAATCAGGAGGGATTTACCGAAATTGACCAAGAAAACAAGAAATTTTGCCAGCGTCACTGGCAAGATTTCATCCACACAATCAATAATTATGAAAAAGGTCTATTGATATATGATGCTTTTATCGGCAACCATCTTACCTGTCCCGAAATTTGGGCAACGGTCGCAGCCATTAAAACCATTAAGGTGTGGACCAAACAAAACAACCTTAAAAAGATCGACTCTGGACAGGCGGCTTTGCTACAAAAATTAAACCTTAGCCTGCAGCCAGGAAAAATCCTCGTTGCTCAGGAAATTCTCAAAAAAATGGGGCAATAAAAAATATGATAATATGATACTTTTCCTAAAAACCCGACCACTTGGCCGGGTTTATCTTTATAATTCCCATCAAAATCATCAGCTTTTCTTTTTTAGCAATCTCTCTCCTACTCGGAAAATATCACCCGCGCCGATAAGCAACAGAATGTCATTAGGCTTTAAAATTTTCTTCAGCCAAGACAAAGCTTGGTCAAAATCAGACAGATAAACGGCCGGCTTTTTCCTCCCGGCCGCTTTAAGGGCTTTAACTAAATCCCGACTGGAAACACCTCCCTGGACTTCTCTGGCAGAACCATATATTTCCAATATCCCCAACACATCAGCCTCCGCAAAACTATGAATAAAATCTTGGAACAAAGCTTGGGTGCGGGTAAAAGTATGGGGGTGAAAAACAACCACCAAACGCTTGCCCGAATAAGCTTCCTTAAAAGCTTGAAGAGTCGCTCGCACTTCTGTGGGATGATGTCCGTAATCGTCAAATACTGGTATTTTACCGTACTTGCCCATTAGCTCCGCCCGCCGCGCGGCCCCGGAAAAAGAGGCTAAAGCGGTCTTTAATTTTCTAATATCTAATCCCAAAGCCCAAGCGGTGGCTAACACCGCCAGAGCATTCTCAACATTATGCTCGCCCAAAAGCTTGATTTTAAATTCACCGAAATCATTCACTTGAAAGTACTGATAACCATGACGCCGGCGCACGGAATGAGCCAACAGGGTGATATTTTGCTGGCGCCGCTGCACTTTGTCAGCCAGCGCGTAGGTAAAAACCTGCGCCCGACAGAGAGGCAACAACTTCATTATTTGTGCGTCAGCCGCATTAGCCGTTAAAAAACCGGAAGGAGGCAACTTTTTGATAAAGTCGGCAAAGACGCGGGCATAAGCGGCTTTAGTCTTAAAATAATCAGGGTGATCGTAGTCGATATTATTTAAAACGATGCCGTGGGGCTGAAAATATTGCAACTTATTCTGATACTCGTCCGCTTCGGCGATAAAATAATCGGACTTGCCTAAAATGGCGCTGCCCTTAAACTGCGGCACCGGCGCACCCACCAGAACATTAGGTGCCAGACCGGCTTTTTGTAAAACGAAACCAAGCCAGGCGGCGGTCGTCGTCTTACCATGGCTGCCGCAAACGGCAATTCCCAAATAAGAACTGAAAAGAGCGCCAATTGCCTGAGCATAATTCAAAATCGGTAATTTTTTAAATTTATCTGGATTATTTTTCAAATAAGCCATCTCTATGTTGTTGTCAGTAGTATAGGCGCTGGAATAAATAATGACCGCGTCTGTCGGAATTTTTGAAACATCAAAACCAAGCCGAACAGAAATTTTTTCTCGACGTAGAACTTTATCGGTCATAAAAACATCGGCGATATCAACCCCGGAAACCGCTTTCCCCTGCTCTTTTAAAAACTGCGCCAGCATTGTCATCCCTACGCCCTTGATGCCCAACAAATAAAATTTTTTATATTTCAATAAATCCATATCAAGTATTTATTAGATCATACATAAGTGCCGCCCCTTTATCAGCGGCGTCGGCCGGCAACAAATGACTGATATTTTTTGATAAAAGCCGGCGTCTTTCATTATCCTGCCACAAAGATTTCAAGGCGTTAGCTAAAGATTCAGCGCTGGTCGTTTCTTGGTTTAAAACCAAAGCGGCATTATTATCGGCAAAATAGGCAGCATTATCTTCCTGATGAGAATGAGGTATCGGTATAAGCAAACAGGGCTTGGCTAAAAGAGACAACTCCGTTAAAGCCCCCAAGCCGGCGCGCGACACCACTATATCGGCCAAAGACATCAGCACTTGATAATCCTCATGGCTAATACTCTCCACCACCCTATAACCCGCCCGCACGGGTGCCTCCTCCCCTTTGCCAGGACCGGTCTGATGAACAATCTGCCAGCCGGCCGGCAAAAGTTTAACTGTGGAGAAAAAAAGACGATTTAGAGCCAAGGCGCCACCACCACCGCCAGTTACTAAAATTAAAGGAGCCGTATTGTTCAATTTAAAATTTACCAGCACTCTTTCCTTGTCGTTACTTGAGATTTCAGCGACCAAACTAGGATTGCCGATTAACGTCGCCCTTTGACCATAATCGGCCAAAGACTTAGAAAAAGTGACGCTTAAACAATCAGCCGCTCGGCTCATTAAACGATTCGCCAAGCCCGGGCGCAAATCTTGCTGATGAATAAAAATCTTGGCGCCGTTTAACTTTCCCGCCCAAACCACCGGCACGCTGGCGAAAGAACCGGCGGAGACAATCAAGTCGGGAGACAAACGCCTAAACAAAAAATAGGCTTTAAAAAAACCGGAAATAATTTTAAAAATATCGAAAAAATTGGACCAAGAAAAATACCGCCGCCATTTACCGGCCGGTAAAGCATAATAATCAGCCCCTAATTCCTCAAAAATTCGACCGAATAATTTTTTTTCCAATTCGGGGCTGTTGCCCAAAAAAATAAAACGGGCGGTAGCATCCAAACGGCGATAAGCTACCGCTAAGGCTAAAGGAGCTGTACTGGGACCGCCCGTACCGCCACCGGAAATAACAATTAATTTTGTCTTAAGAGCGTCCATATTTCGTGTGTTTACTGATGTTAGCTAAGAGGCCGATTGCCATTAAGGTTGCTAAAATCGAAGAGCCACCAGCGGAGATAAAAGGTAAAGGCACACCCGTCATCGGAATAAGATTAATCATGCCGCCGATATTTAAAAATGTTTGTACCGCTAACCAAGCCATAATGCCGGTAGCCAAAGCGCTGCCATAAATATCGGGGGCATAGCGGGCAATCTTAAACCCGCGATAAAATAACAGGCCGTAAAGAAAAATAAGAAAAGTGCTGAAGACGAAGCCGACCTCTTCAGCAATAATCGAAAAAATGGAATCCCCCCAAACTTCCGGCAAATACATAAATTTCTGTCGACTCTGCCCTAAGCCCCGCCCCAGCCAGCCACCGGAACCGACGGCAATTAAAGATTGGTTAATTTGATAACATTCTTTCTGAGAATCATAGGACGGATCTTGATAACATTTAAAGCGATCAGTTTTATAGGAAGAACCGGCGTAAAGTAAAAGCGCCAACGAAAAAGCGCCCAAGACTACAGTTAGAACGATGTGGGAAAATTTACCGCCCGCCACAAAAAAAGCGGCGAAAGCGGCAAATAAAATAATAAAAAGAGTACCTATGTCCGGCTGAGCCATCATTAAAGCGCTAATAACTACCAGACTGCTTAAAAAAGGGATGATGCCGCTGGTCGCTTTATTCAATTGCCCCTTTTTAGCTTCAAGCCAAGTAGCCAGATAAATCAAAAAACTCAGCTTCACAAACTCCGAGGGCTGCAAAGACTGTCCGAAAATTGTTATCCAACTATGCGCCGTCCCGTATTCAGATCTCAAACCAGGAATAAAAACCAAAACTAGCAGAAAAATAGAAATAAACAAAGCCCAGACGGCATAGCGTCGCCACAGACGATAATCGATTTTATAGAACCCCCAAAAAGCACCAAGACCTAAAGTGACGAAAAATAATTGCCTAAAAAAATAATGATAAGTATTCCCATATTTAACATAAGACACGACCGAAGAGGCGCTGGAAAGCATTACTAAACCGATAATCAGCAAAACGCCCGCGGCTATCAAAAACCAGCGGTCAGGCTGATGTTCCTGACTGCTAGGAGCAAAAAAATTTCTAAGGCTTTTCCCTATCTTCATAGAAAAAATTGCCATTGCCTGTCAACAAAAAATATTATCAGACCAAGGACCGCCCCTAAAGCAGCAATTACCCAGAAACGCATCACCACTTTAGATTCGGGCCAGCCGATAGCCTGATAATGATGATGAATGGGCGAAGAAATAAAAACTTTTTTATGGCGGCAACGCTTAGAAATGGTCTGAATAATAACCGAAAGAGATTCAATTAAAAAAATAAAACCGATAAAAGGCAACAATAAAGCGCTGTTAGTCAGCATCGCGATAACACCTAAAGTCACCCCTAAACTCATGGCGCCCGTGTCCCCCATATAAAAACGCGCCGGCGGAATGTTAAACCATAAAAAAGCCAACAAGGCGCCGATAATAACCCCACAAAAAGCCGCTAATTCATAACGGCCGAGAGCAAAAGAAATAATGCCATAAGCGATAAAAGCAATCATTAAAGTGCCGCCGGCCAAACCGTCTAAACCATCCGTTTCATTAACGGAAAAAGAGGTGGCGACGATAATAAAGATAAATACCGGGATATACCACCAAGATATTTCCAAGTTTCCAAAGAAAGGAATATGAAAAACCGTCCAGTCTAATTTAAAATAAAACCAAGCAGCGCCCGCCGCGGCAATTAAAGTGTATATTAATAAACGATGCTTTAACTTCAAGCCGCCGCCGCCGAAAACGCCACGACCGCTTACATCCAGCCAATCATCCACCAAGCCGATAATGGCGCTGGCTACTAAAACTCCCAGGGGTAATAATGTTTCCGAACGGGAAAAAAAATTCAAATATTTAAAAATCTCGCCCGGCATCACGTCAGCCAAAAAAGAAAACAGAACCATAAAGAGTAAGACTGTGCCCCAGATTAACACCCCGCCCATGGTGGGGGTACCGGCTTTATGAGCATGTAGCTTACTAAAAACAGGCGTTTGCCCGCCGTTTCTAATTTTCTTCCCTAATTTGTATTTATATAAAAAATTAGTCAAAGTAGGGGTTACCGCCACCGCAAAAATAAAAGCCAAAGTGGAAAGTAAAAGAATTTTGACAATATAAAAAATGGTCATATTTAAGCGAGAAAATTAATCAAATATAAAGACATCAGCGCCAAAGCGGCCAAAGTTTGAGCAGCTAAAGCGCTTAAACCAGCGGCCTGGGCAAAAAAATGAAAATGCTGATCTTTACTCAGAATAATAGTAAATACAAAATTAAAAACCAAAACAGCTAAAGATAAAATCGGCGGTAAAAAAGCCCGCCGCGCCGAGCCGACGCCATCGATACCGAAATCAACATTATAATGAGACACGAATAAATCTGAGCCGACCGCGATAAATAGGCGATACGCCAAAAACCAAAGAATTATTTGCAATACCAACCCGATCAATAAATACCAGCGATTAGGTCGATAATGCCAATAAATTTTCCAACTAGCCCCCCAATAACTTTTAAAATTATACCAGCGTCCGTATAAAGACATAAACAAAAAAATAAAGCTAAATAATAAAATATCTTTGCGCTTATTGTAGCATATTCCCAGCTATTTTAAAAATCAAGGAGATGATGATATAATAAAAATATGTCTGAAAAAATAGCCAAAACAATCTGCCGCTACGGCCAGGCAAACGGTCATTCTCACTTACGCCTGGAGAATAAAGAAGGCAAACTTCTCTGTTTTTATGGTCCCGAGACAGGAGCGGAATATTTGCGTCTTGACTGCAATGAAGCCGCAAGCATTGCTGAAACTTTCCGATATTTAGTCGGCGCCGTTGATAATGAGCTCTTTGTCGACAAACGCTTTAAAATCGCGGATAAAGACGGCGTTATTAGCGGTCGCGCTACTCTGTTACCGGCCAGTAACGGCGAAAAACTATTAATCACCCTCAGAAACTCCGAGCCGCAAGCTAGACGTTGGGGCGCTTTAGGGCTAAATCGCGACCAACAAAAGATACTAAAATCGGCCTTAGCCAAAAAAAGCGGCGTGATTATCATCGCTAGCGCCGCCGAAAACGGCAGCAGCAGCACCTATTATTCTCTTCTTCAAGCGGCAAATAATAATAAAAGCACTTATTCGCTAGAAGCATATCCCGGCAATAGCTTAAATAACACCAATATCATTAACCCCAAAAAATACGGAGGAATAGCCGCCTCTTTAGATAAATTAATAAGCCTAGACAGCGAGTTAATTGGCGTCGACGCCGACCTCAATCAAAATGATATCAAAGCAATTTGGCGAGTCGCCTATAGCGGCCGACTAATTATTGTTGTCTTACCGGCACTTAACGCCGCCCAGGCCTTGAAAACAATCAAACAATCAGGCTTAAGTACCGCCGCTATTGCTTCCCAGCTATCTTTAATTCTTGCTCAAAAATTATTTCCACGCCCTTGTTCTAAATGCTTGCGCGTCTTTGACCCCGGCATAAATATTAAAAAAACAATTATCCAGCGCTGGCCGGTAGCCGCTGCGGCTTGGCCTAAAAAATTATATCGCAATCATGGCTGCTTAGCCTGCCGCCCGCAAGCGAACGCCACCGCAGTATTTGAAATAATGCGCTTCTTGCCGGATGGCCGCTTGGCTGCCGGCTATCAACCCCTTATTATCGACGCTTTGACCAAAGCCGGTCTAGGCCTGATTAATATCGAAGACATCGCCGCCTGGGCGGATACAAATAAAAAGTTATGAAAATAATCTGCGTCATTCCCGCCTATAACGAAGACCAGCACCTAGCCGGCGTCATCGCCAAAGTCCGGCCACTGGTTGACGCTGTCGTTGTGGTCGATGATGGCTCTCAAAAAAAGATTACAGGGCTGGCAGAACTTGCCGGCGTTTTTGTCTTAAGACACCCAATTAACCGCGGCCAAGGGGCGGCCCTACAAACTGGCTCCGATTACGCCCTAAAATTAGGCGCTGACATTATTATCCACTTTGACGGCGATGACCAATTTGAAGCCGCGGAAATTCCGGAAGTGATTGCGCCCTTGTTAAGCCAGGAAGCCGATGTCGTCTTCGGTTCCCGCTTCTTGGAAAAAAAATCAAACATCCCTAAAGTTAAAAAATATATAGTGATGCCTCTGGGTCGTTTCCTTAACCGGCTCTGGGGAGTGCGTACCAGTGATCCGCAAAGCGGCTTCCGCGCCTATACTAGAGAAGTGGCCCAAAGCTTCCGTATTGAAAATGACCGCATGGCCCACTGCAGTGAAATCTTAATTAAGCTCAGTCAGGCTAAATGGCGTATAAAAGAAGTACCCGTCACCGTCACCTACCACGAATATGGTCAGAAGCTAAGCGGCGGTTTCCGTATCATCAAAGATTTGTTCCTACAAAAGATTAGACAATAAAAAAAGAGGTGAAAAAAATCCACCTCTTCTTGGTCAACCGAAAAGGCTACCAAGGAATAAGCGTTGGCAGCAAATAATCACCGGCGGCGATAATCGCCGTGATGAAAATCAGCCAAGCCGGCACCAGCCATAATATATCCTGTCTTTTTTTTGTTTCTCTGCAGGCAGATACTAAGTCAGTCATAAAAATAATGGCAGATAAGATAAATATCAACAAAACGGTTAATAGTGCAATCTTATCGTCATTTAAGTCTTGAAACCATCCGACCGCAAAGATACCAGGGTCAAACTTAGTCCAGGTAAACAACGAGTACCCAGACATAGACAGAAAAGAAATACTTAGGGGCAAGTTAGCTTCACCCATAATTTTGGGGAAAATTACCCACACAAAAGCGAGCACCGCCAAAAAAATTGAGAACAAATCCTTGCCCTGAGTGGCCATTTCAGGATTAGACAGAAAAACCCTGACAAGGGCGTAAGCGAGAACGAACCAAATCAGCCCTTTAATCTGGTTCTCAAAAAACTTTTTCATTTTCTTGGGATTTATTAGGGAAACAATTATAATGAACTACAAATTATATCATCATAAAACAATAATTAATTTTTGTCAATCATATGCTCCAACAAGCTATTGCTCTCGCCTTTATCGCGATTTTCATCTGGCGCCTAAGCCAGCAAAAAAAGAAAAAGCAAATCGGCAATAATGAGTTTATTCTCTGGCTCGCTGTTTGGCTAATAGGCGCTCTGGCCATCATTTTTATCCGCTCTCTTGATAAAATTCTGGTAAGCCTCGGCTTCTCCGGCTCCGGTATCAATTTCCTGCTCTATCTGGCTGTTATCAGTCTCTTTTATTTAGTCTTCAAGCTTCGCTTAAAAATCAGCAAACTGGAAAAAGATCTAACCGACTTAGTAAGAGAGATTACTCTAACAAAATAAAGGAACTTAACTATGAAAATCGCCCAAATCGTCTGTGCCTTCCCTCCTTATGCCGGTGGCATTGGTCAAAGCGCCTACCGTCTTGGAGAAATTTTAAGCCGCGAACATCAAGTTTCCACTTTTACCCTGGTGGCGGCCAAAGAAAAAAATCCTCAAAAACCAGAAGCCCGGCAAAAAATCATTTTCCTGTATCCCCACCTGCGCGCCGGCCATGGCGCCTTTCCCCTTTTCCTGCCCTTTAGGTTACTCTCTTACGACTTAATTTATCTTCATTATCCTTTCTTTGGCGCTGACGCTTTAATTTTACTATTAAGCTGCCTGCGCCGGAAACAAAGATTAATTATTCATTATCACATGGACACACCGGCTTTACCCGGATTTAAAAAAGTGCTCGCCCTCCCTTCACGTTTAATTTTGCCGCGGCTAATTAAAAAAGCGGAAAAAATCATAGTTTCCAGTCAAGATTATGCTGATAACGGTAATTTAGCCAAAATCGCTAAACTGTACCCGGAAAAAATCAAAGCCATACCCTTCGGCGTAGAAACAGACATCTTCCGGCCAAAAATAAAAACGGATAATAGCAAAGTCGTTAACCAAGCAGTCGCTCTCGTCAATTTTGTCACCCGTCGTTTCATTAAAAGAGGCGGACACACGCTTTTGTTTATCGGCGGTTTGGACCAAGCGCATTATTTTAAAGGCTTAAGTTTATTATTAAAATCAATGAAATTAATTACCAGCACCGTTACTCTCAATATTATCGGTACCGGTGAATTAAAGAATCAATACGAAAAAGAAGTTAAATCTTTAGGATTAAGCAATCGGGTTAATTTTTTAGGAAAAGTCAGTGAAGATGAGTTAATCCGCCAATATCAAAATGCCGACCTCCTTATTCTCCCTTCCATTAACGAACATGAAGCTTTCGGCTTAGTCTTAATAGAAGCGATGGCCTGCGGCGTGCCCGTTATTGCCAGTCGCCTGCCGGGCGTACGCAGCGTCTTTGAAGACGGCAAACAAGGCTATTTTTGCGAACCGGGCAATGTCCGCGATTTAGCCGAAAAAATAGACCAGCTATGCCGGGATGAAAATAAAAGACAAGCGATGGGACAGGCAGCTAGAATTCTGGCTAAAGACAAGTATGACTGGGAAAAGATAGCCGACCAGATATTAGACGAATTTTCAGACAATAGATAATATATGATTATCGGCATGGCCAACAATCTTTTTGGAAAATATGGACGCGGCAGCGGCGCGGAGGTGATTGTTGAAAAAATGGCCGCTGATTATCGCCAGCAAGGTCATCAAGTCTTCATTATCACCACCAAGCCCAAAGGAGCGACTGACTGTGACCGCGATGATTGCTATTATCTTCCGTCAAACTATCACCGCTTGAAAGATTGGTCGACTCCTAGAAAATTCCTATGGCATGCCGGCCAGCTTTTATTGCCCGGAAATTGCCGAAAAATTAAAAAAATACTGCAAGCAAGAAAACCAGATTTATTTATTACCCACAATCTTCTCGGCCTCGGCGCCAGTCTTCCCCGACTTTTAAAAAAATACAACATTCGACACGAACACGTACTCCATGATATCCAACTATTACATCCGTCGGGTTTGATGTATTGGGGACAAGAACATATAATCAGTAGTCCGGCCGCCAAACTCTACCAAGCGCTCACCAAACATTTACTGAAAAACGCGAGTCTTATTATTTCACCTTCATACTGGTTGCTTGCCCTCCATAGTCAACACGGATTCTTTCTTAATCAGACTAAAAAAATAAGACGAAATTTTAATTTAAAAAAAATAACTCCATCCACTTTAAAGAAACCGATAAATTTCGTCTTCACCGGTCAAATAGAAAAACATAAAGGGATAAATATCTTGCTCTCGGCATGGAAACAAGCCAATCTGGCGCCAGAAACAGCCAAACTGATTATCGCCGGAGACGGCTCTTGGGCGGACTGGTTAAAAAAAGAAGTAGCCCTAATTAATAATATTGAGTATGTCGGCCGCCTTGACCGCGCTGGCATTACTGCGCTATTGGAAAAATCTGATGTGGTCGTTTTGCCTTCTTTAGTTTATGAAAATTCTCCCACCAGCCTTTGGGAGGCGGCAGCGGCCGGAAAACGCGCAATCGCTTCCGATATCGGTGGCATTCCGGAATTATCCCCCTATCTCAACTTGCTTCTAATTCCTCCCGGCGACGTTTATGCCTTAGCGGAAGCCTTTAAAACAATTACTCACTAAGATAAAAAAACCTCCGCTTCAGCAGAGGTTTTAAATTATTAAAACCTATAAATTTCTAAGCTTGAAACCCGCGCAAGCGCTTCTGCGCCTGAAGAGCAAAGATCGTCTTATTCAATCCATTTTCAAGAGTAACAACCGGCATCCAGCCTAAATTTTCCCGAGCCAGCCTGATATCGGGTAAAACCAGTTCGCTCATAAATAAGCGCTCATCCTTATAGACTATACGGGAATCGGAATTAGTCGCCCTGATAATCATCATCGCCAAATCAGTAAAATTAACATCAACATCAGAACCAATGTTTATTGGACCCGCTTCTTTAGAACCCATCAATTTAACCGCGGCATCAATAGCATCATCAACATAACAGAAAGAAGAAGAAAATCTGTCGTCGCCAAAAATTACTAAATCTTTTCCATCTAAAGCGTTATTGATAAAATCAGGAATCATTTGGTCGTCATTAAGTTCCATGCGCGGACCGTAGACACGAAAAAGCCGAATAATCTTGGTGTCTAACCCAAATACTTCATGATAATTAACCACCAAAGTCTCGGCAAAACGCTTGCCCTCATCATAACAACTGCGTGACGAAAGCTGGTCAACAAGCCCGAGTTCATTTTCTGAAACTTTACGATCAGCCGCTCCCACTTGACGCGGACCATAGACAACCGAAGAAGAAAACTGCATAAATTTAGCTTTAGAAGCTAAAGCTAAATCAAGCAAATTAATTACGCCGAGAGAATTAGCAGCTAGAGTGGCCACGCGATTTTCCAAAAAACGACGAGGCGACATTGGACAAGCTAAATTATATATCTCCTGCAAACCCTGAAATTCCAATTTAAATTTCTTTAATTCCGGCAAAGCGGACCAATTGAGGGGCTTAGAAATATCATGATTAATGAAAACAAAGTCCGGATTAGAAAGAAGGTGGTCAATATTGCTCTCACTGCCACTGGAAAAATTATCAACGCAGATGACTTTACAGGTTTTAACCAGTTCATCGCAAAGATGAGAGCCGATAAAACCGGCGCCGCCAGCTACGAGCACATTCTTTTTTTCAAAAATTACTTGTTTGGGCATATGATTATAAAACGGATATAAATAAATTTAAGCAATAAAAACAAACTAATTAATAAAATTAACCACACCAACGTTAACGCCACCGCTAAAACTCTCAGGAAAAGCATAGAAAGACTCCAACAAATCACCCTTGCCACTAAATACACGAACATGCGGAGTGGCTCCAGGTTTGGCGCCAACCACAATATCAGCACGGCCATCATTATCAAGATCGCCGGCGGCGACACTGAAGCCTCCCTGCCAATTGCGCCCGTAGGCCATAAAAGTCTTCTTAAGTTCACCTTTATTGGAAAAAATCTTTAACCAAGGTTCTCGGCCGAAACCAGGAGCAATAATAATCTCATCCTTATAACGATCAGAGCGTCCGTCAACATTAGCGACCGCCACCTGCAGACCCCCCTTAAAGTTTTTTTCAAAAGCAAAAAATTGGCCCTGCAAATGTCCTCGTCGATCGAAAATTTTTACTTCGGGAGCACCGCCTTGCCCAGGAACGGCAATAATTTCCGCAGCTCCTTGTCCATCGATATTGCCAGCCGCCACATTAACCCCCCCGCGAAAATTCTTAGCAAAAGCAAAAAATTGACCTTTTAATAGGCCCTTATGGTCAAAAATACGCACATGCGGACCGCCGCCAGCCCCAGCGCCAACCACTATTTCTGCCAAACCATCATCGTTAACATCGGCTACGGCCAAACTAAAACCACCTTTAAAATTGCGTTCGTAGACTAAAAATTTACCACGTAAAGTACCATCAGGGCCATAAATACTCACATAAGGTTCTTGGCCGGCGGGAGCGGCGCTAATGATTTCATCCTCACCGTTACCATCAACATCACCGGCGGCAAAAATACCTCCAGCCGCTTCGGATAGAGGCCAGGCATCCAAAATAACACCGCTTTTATCACGTATTTCCAAACTGCTGCTAGCCGTTGTCGTGGCCGGACTTATCATTAAACGTGCCAGATGAGAATACAGGCCTTCTTGAGCAACGGTCACCGCTCTTTCCAGATTAACGCGACCCGAACCGAGTTGACCGAGATAATTGGGATTAAGGCGACTAATGTTATCCGTTGTCTGTAAAAGTATTTTGACAATTTCGGCAGGTCTTAATTGAGGATTAGCTTCGGCTATTAAAGCTAAGGAGCCGCTAATCACCGCCGCGGCCATTGAAGTGCCGGACCAAAAACCATCATAATATTTATCAGGATCATTAGGATTGCCACCATGCGTAATCGTGCTATAGAAACTGACGCCAGGAGCGGTCAGGTCAATGCATTTGAAGCCGTAGCTGGAAAAATCAGTTTTCTGATCTAGGGCATCAGTCGCCGCTACTCCTATTACCATATTTTCTCCGTTTTTACCATCATAACAAGCCGGATAAATCGGCGTCTTGTCCGTGTTATAAGCTTCGCCGTCTTGTTGCTCATTACCGGCGGCCGCGACGACGATAACACCGGCGTCATAAGCGCGTTGAATAGCGTCTTGTAAAGCCTGGCTATAAGTAAAACCGACAAAACTTAAATTAATAATATCAGCCCCATTATGAACGGCGTAATCAATTGCTCTGACCACCGCGCCAATATGGCCCTCACCTTTATCATTAAGGGCGCGCAAGGGCATTATTTTTGCTTTCCAGGTAACGCCGCTAATGCCTTTATAATTATTACCGACCGCCGCCATTATTCCCGCCACCATCGTCCCGTGAGAAACACCGGACTCCGCCCAGCCTTCATCGAATTTAGGCGAAGGATCAGGCAAATTCTGAACAAAATCCCATCCTGAAACATCGTCAATAAAACCGTTGCGGTCGTCATCAATCTGATTATTAGGAATCTCCTGACGGTTAATCCAAATATTATCGCGCAAATCGGGATGGTCAATCTCTACACCGGCGTCAATCACTGCCACCGTTATATTCGGACTGCTGTTAATTTTTTCCCAAGCAGCCGGAGCTTTAATGCGAGTAAGATACCATTGGTTGCCATAATAAGAATCATTCGGCAAAAAACTGGCGCTAACGGCCAACGGCGCTAATAATAAAAAGACAAAAAAAGAGGCTAAAAATGGTTTCATAGCATCTTTATCATAACATATTTATCAGACAATTCAAAGATAAAAAAATGGGCTCAGCCCATTTTTATCTTTCAGTTAATATCTTTAAAGTTTCTCTGGCTGATTGTTCCCAACTAAATTGATTTGCCCGGGCTAATCCCCTAGAGATTAAATCTCGGCGCAAATTTTCATTACCGGCGATAGTGGCTAAAGAGGCGGCTAGTTCATTCTTGTCTCGAGGATTAAAATAAATGGGTGCCTCCCCTAATATTTCTCTCAAAACCGGGATATCGGAAACTAAGGTCGGCACGCCGCAAGCCATCGCCTGTAAGACGGGGATACCGAAGCCCTCGTACAGAGTCGGGAAAACAAAAGCCAAAGCGGCGCTAAAGATAATTGGTAAATCCTCTTCCGCTACCCAGCCAGGCATTAAAACCTGACGACTAAGATTATATTCTTCAATAATATATTTCACTTCGTCGTAACCAAAACCGGCATTGCCTATTAAAACTAAACTGATATCACTGTGAGGATTTGTTTCTTTAAATAAAGCAAAAGCCTCCACCAGGGCTTGGGTGTTTTTCTTCTTTTCCAAGCGGCCAACGTACAAGAAAAAAGGCTCCTCAAGTCCATATTTTTCTAAAATAAGACGACGCTCCTCTTTATCGGTACGAACAAAATAAAGTTCGCGGGCATAACCGTTATGAACCACCTTAATCTTTTCTGCATATTTCTGAGAATAAACATCAAGAATTTCTTGACGAGTAAATTCGGAAACAGCAATAATTGTGCGGGCATGTTTTAAAGCATAGGCTGTAGACCAAACCAAATAATCGAAAGGACTTGACTCATAGCGACCGCGGGTAAACAAACGCGTCAACAAATTTAAAAAACGTTTGCCCGTTTTTGATACCAAGCGTAATCCCCGACGTTGATATAAGCCCCCTTCACGCAGAAAGGCAATATCGTGAATGGTATTAACCGTATGGCGCGGTCGGAATAAAGGTAAAGAATGAGCGGGCACAAAAAGCACGTCAGGGCGCCTCACAATCATTTCCCAAGACAAACGGCCAAGAGTCCAAAAATATCGCCAAGGCCAATGGAGCCGGCGTAATTGAAAATTAGGATAAGGCGCGATGACTGCCTGTAAATCAGGAGAAACTTCCTTGTCTAAATAAAGAATATATTTGTTTTTACGATCAAGCCGGGCTAAATGCTTAATGATATAAAAAGAATACCACTCTGTTCCCGTGCGCAAAGATCGATTGGCGCGAGAAGCGTCAATGCCGATAATCATATAGGTAAAACTATTTGGTGGCCAAAATACTACGCTTATAAGAATCGAGATTGTCCAAAGCAATTCCTGTTCCTTTGGCTACGCATAATAAAGCGTCATCAGCAATATAGGCAGGGACACCGGTAGTTCGAGCCACTAACTGATCAATGTTGCGTAAAAGAGCGCTGCCGCCGGACAAAATAATGCCTTTATCCATAATATCCGCCGCTAATTCCGGCGGGGTCTTTTGCAACACTCTTTTCGCGGCGGCAATAATCGCTTCCAATTCATTCTGGATAGCTTCGGTGACATCGTCGCTAGAGACGGTAATGCTTCTGGGCAAACCGGTAACGATATCCCTGCCCCTTATTTCCATATACGGCTTATCTTCTATGTATAAAGCGGAACCAATATTTATCTTAATCTCTTCCGCCGTCCGGTCGCCGATTGCGAGATTATATTTTTTGCGGATATGCTCCAAAATAGCGGCATCAAATTTATTACCGCCGACGCGCACTGAAGTCGAGGCTACAATTCCTCCCAGAGAAATAACAGCCATTTCCGCCGTGCCGCCGCCGATATCAATAATCATGTGTCCAGTAGCCGATCCGATGGGAATATCGGCACCAATAGCGGCCGCCACGGGTTCTTTGATAATATATGCAGCTTTAGCTCCGGCGGCGATAGTCGCCTCAATTACTGCCCGCCTTTCGGTTGAAGAAATTCCCGCCGGGACAGCCACCATCACCTCTGGACGAAAAAGACGGACACCGCCTAAAGTTTTATTAATAAAATAACGAATCATCGCCTCGGTTGTCCGATAATCGGCAATCACACCATCTTTTAAAGGACGGGCGGCCACAATTGTGTCTGGCGTCCGCCCCAGCATATCCTTAGCCTCATTACCGACTGCCAAAATCTTATTGTCGTCAAGAGAAATAGCCACCACCGAAGGTTCGTTAATAACGATGCTCCGACGTGGTAAATATACTAAGGTATAAGTTGTTCCCAAATCAATACCGATGCGTTTTATAAACATAAATTAGGCTAAAATAAAAGAAAAAATTTCAGAAACTGAGATTCCTCCTATAAAACTATATGTTACCCCAAATTCCCTGGTCGGTCAAATGGAGAATATTATTCTTCGTAAGTATCCGCAACTTCGCTATTTTCATTCTCAGTCTGGTTGGCGATGATTTTTTTTACTTTTTCCGCAAATTCATAGGTGTCAAAATCATCTTTAATAAAATAATAATCCGCTCCCAACTCTAAACTGCGGTTTTTACTGTCCTCATCGCTTAAATCGGTAAAAATAAAAATGGATAAATTAGATAATTCTTCATCTTCTTTAATTCTCTTTATAATTTCAAAGCCGTCAAGTTTAGGTAAAATTAAATCTAAAATCATATAATCAGGAGAAAAAGACCGGATATTGTCCAATAATTCTTCCAGTTCCTCTTCCCCTTCGCTCGACTCGACGACAAATTCATCGGCGCTGAACTGAGCTTCCAGCCCATAAAGAAGGTTGACATCATCCTCGAGAATAAAAATTTTTTTATTAGCCATATGATTTATCAGATTCAAAGATTAATCGTCATTGAATCTTATTTAATTTTTTGTTTTAGCATTAATAATGGGTCGCCACCAATCCTCATGCTGGCGATACCAATCAACGGTTTCGGCCAAACCACGTTCAAAAACGATTAATGGTTCCCAACCTAAATCTCTCTTGGCTTTACTAAAATCAACGGCATAGCGTAAATCATGCCCGGGACGATCGGCCACATAGTTAATCATTTCCTCTCCCTGACCAAAAATAGATAGCAACTTCTTGGTAATTTCCAGATTGCTGCGCTCGCTGTTGCCCCCCAAGCAATAGGTTTCGCCAATTTTTCCTTTCTGTAAAATCAAATCAATGCCCCGGTTATGATCATCTACATGAATCCAATCACGGACATTGCTTCCCCGACCATAAACAGGCAACTTTTTTCCGTCAATTAAATTAGTGATAAAGAGAGGAATCAGCTTTTCTGGATATTGATAAGGACCATAATTATTGGAGCAATTGGAAATAGTAATCGGCAAGGCATGGGTATAGAAATAAGCTCTTACTAAATGATCGGAAGCGGCCTTAGAAGCGCTATAAGGAGAACGCGGGTTATAGGGGGTATTTTCATTAAAACGGCCACCATCAAGAGGCAGGGTGCCAAAGACTTCATCGGTGGAAATGTGGTGAAATCTAACACCGCCGTGTTTTTGGGCCGCGTCCAAAAGCACACGCGTCCCCTCTACATTAGTACGAACAAAATCAGCGCTATTTAAAATAGAACGGTCAACATGACTTTCGGCGGCAAAGTGAACAATCGCGTCAACTTCCGCTACTAAACTGTCAACCAAATCGATATCGGTAATATCACCGCGCACAAAACGATAAGCATAATTATTATCTAAATCGCGCAAATTTTCCAGATTGCCGGCATAGCTCAAAACATCCAAGTTGATAATCCTGTCGTCAGGATGATTCTTCAACCAATAATGAATAAAGTTGGAGCCGATAAAACCGGCGCCACCGGTCACTAATAATTTCATAAAACCGCTTTTAATCTAGAGCAAATTGCTTCCGCCTCTCCGGGAGCATAAGCTTCTTTCCGCCATAAAGGCAAATTGTCGCCGGCAATTCGGGGAATAACATGGAAATGGAGATGGGGAATTTCTTGACCAGCGACCGGATCATTATTTTCAAATACGTTATAGCCGGCATAGGCCAGTTTCGTCTTTAACATTAAACCGCATTTTTTTACCACCGTAATCAAAGACTGTAATTCTTCATCCGGGATCTCTTCCAAATTAGCATAGTGCCTCTTAGGAACTACTAAGAGGTGACCTTTATGAACGGGCGCTATATCCAAAAAAGCTAAAACCTGACCGTCTTCGTAAACCTTAAAAGAAGGAATTTCGCCGGCTATTATTTTACAAAAAAGACACATAATTTTAATTTATTTTATAAGGACTGTCCGGATTCTGTTCCCAACGAATTTCATCGATTTCGTCCTGTTTTAAAACACCTTTATAGAGTTTGTCCGGCAAATTTATCGAAAGAGCCGGCACTCCAGAAAGACACTGATATCCATGGACAACGCCGGGCGGAACCAGGACGGAGCAAGGATTATCTTCGCCAACTTCTATTTCCATTTTTTCGCCTTTAGTCGAAGAATCAGCGCGACGATCCCAGAGATGCAAACGAAAACGGCCCGGGCCGATAAAGATAAAAAAATCACTTTGATAAACGTGCTCATGCGGGCCGCGAATTACTCCAGGTAAAGTCAAGCTGACATAAGACATCGCCGGAGCCAAATCACTCTCATCGCGACGATATATTTCCATCAGCCAACCGCGGTCATCGCTAAATTTTTTTATTTTCTTAATAATCACCCCTTTAATCATATGATTCAAAAAAATAATAAATTAGGCTATTTTATTTGGCGCAAATCCAATAATCCGTTCTGGGCTCCGAAATAAGCGATTTTAGAAGCGGTATTCTTGGCCCCCAAATACAAAGCCCGCTTAATATCGCCGCCACTAAGTTCCCAACCGGCGACAAAAGAAGAATTAAAGACATCGCCGACACCGGTGATATCAACCCTTTTCTTCTCCGGAAAAACCGCCTGATGATAGAAATTATGACCATCATAAACATCGGCTCCATCCTGCCCACTGGTAATTAAAACGATTTCCGGACCAGCCGCCTTTAAAGCGACTAAAAGATTCTTCACATTATTTAGAAAGGCCGGACTCTGGCCGCGATAACGGGCATCACTTAACACCAATTCAATCGCCTCATCTTTATTAACACAAAAAACCGAAGTTCTTTTTAAGAAAGAAGCTATTTTTTTCAAACCAGCCTGATACTGAGACGCCCCCGGATTCCAAGCGATTTTCGGGCCAGAAAGAGAAAAAATTTTCCTGGCTGCCGGCAACCAATCGCCTGGCAAAGAAGCCAAATACAACCAATCGGCTTGCTTTAAAATTCTTTCTTCTTGCCGGCTTATTCGTAAATCATTATGAGCGGCGCGACTGGTAAAAATTATCCGTTCGCCGCCAGGGGTGACAAGAATAAAAGAGATCATAGTCTCCCTGTTCTTTTCTGACGACACCAAAGAAGTGATGACGCCATGCTGGCGCAGATTAGCAATAATGGCTCGGCCGCTTTCATCTTGACCGACTCTAGCGAGACAAGCGGTTTTAAATCCAGACACGGCAAAATTTACAGCCGCATTGGCGGCGCCGCCGCCGAATAAAAAATAAAAGCGATCAATTTTAATTTTCGCTCCGTACTCAAAAGCTAAAAGCTTCTGGCGCAAAACATCGCGCTGATTATCTATGAGAACCCCCTCATCGGTAAAAAAAGTGGTGTCGCGAGTCGCCCCGCCGACCGTAATGATATGATTTTTCATAAAATAAAGCTTTATTCTATCATAACACGAATTAAGGCCTTTTCAAAAAAAATGGCTTAAGCCGCCGACCGGCCAGGGCAAGTAAATTAAAAAACAGGCCAACCAAAAAAAGACTGATTACGGCGGTGGCGGCTAAATCTTTCCAAAAATAATCTGAAAATAAAAATAACTTTTCGGCAGAACCTGACCGGGCAAAAATAAGTAACAGTAAATTATAACTCAACGCCTCGACTAAAACGGCGATGACAGTAAGTAATAAAAAAGCATATAATGAATGATTGGTCAACCAGTTTTCTAAAACTAGATAAACCACGGCCGTACTAAACAAGAGGGATAATAAAGCGACTCCGAAAGGGTGAAAACCCAAAACATCCAGAAACCAACCAGCGGCCAACGCCAAAAACCAAACCTGATCCTTGTTAAAAATCAGAAAAGCGGAAATAATGGCCACAATTATCAAATTCACACTATTCCAAGGAAACGACCAAGCGCTCACTAACGAAAACTGAATAATGGCCAAGAAACCGGCCAAGATCAATAGGGCAAAATATGTGAAAATCTGGCGCGTCATAATCAGGGTAAAATAACTGAAACTATTGTCAAACTATGCCAAGAAGAAAGAGGCTCAATAGTAACATCTTGCCAAATCTCATTACTTTGCTTATTGACTTGGGCTACTCGACCGATAACTAAACCACGGGGAATATCGCCACCAAGGCCAGAGGTGATAATAATATCGCCTTGGTTTATCTCCTCAAGCTGGGGAATATAATTCATTTTAATGGTCAAACCCAGTTCCCCTTCGGCTAAACCGATGGTTTTAGTGTTATTAATAATAGCCGCCGGCAACTGACAATTAGTGCTGGTAGTTAAACAAGCACGAGCGCTGTGGTCCTTCACCTCGACTATTTTCCCTATAATCACTCCACTCTCATCAATCACGCCCAAACCGGGACGCAAGCCTTCAGCCGCGCCTTTGTCCAAAACAATATCCTGAGCGTCTTCGGCGGATTCAAACAAATTTTGACGAGAAACAATATTGGCGCTTAACACCTGATAGTTATTAGCGTTAACGAAATCTAATTGCTTTCTCAGTTTATTGTTTTCCTCCTCTAACAGCTGCAATTTGGCTTGGTCAACGATAGCGGCCGCTAAATCTGCTTTAGCTTTATCCAATTGCTCTAATAATGTGGAAACGTCCGTGGCGGACTCAGGCCGTCCGCGCGACCGTTCCCCTAATCTTTGCAGAGCGGCGGCGAAAGGCTTAATCGCCAAAAATAAATAATTCTCCAAAGGGCGAGTTAAACCGGAAAAATGTAAAATAAAAATCAGGGCTAAAGAAGCTAGCCAATACCAGATTTTTCTTGATTTCCCAAATGAGCGCATAACTCCTCTATTTATCCAAAGAAACATTACCCAAAGTCACTTTAGCTAACAATTCGGAATCACTAATGAGAATCCCGGCGCCGCGAACAACACAAGTAAGAGGGTCATCGACTATTTTCACCGGAATCTTGGTGGCTAGAGAAATAGCCTGATTTAAACCGCGCAACAAAGCGCCGCCGCCAGACAAATAGACTCCGCGCTCATAAATATCGGACACGAGTTCGGGCGGAGTTGTCTCGAGAATAGTTTTAATATTTTCGATAATCTTGCTGACAGTCCGGCCTATCGCCTCTCTAATCTGCTTGTCATTGACAATAATGGCTTTAGGCAAGCCGTTAATCAGATCCCTTCCCCGCACTTCCATTTCCTGTGATTCTTCGCCAGCGATAGCGGAGCCAATCTTAATTTTAATTTCTTCAGCCAATTGTTCGCCGATTAAAATATTAAATTCTTCTCGAATATACTCAATAATATTGTTATCAAATTCGTTGCCAGCCAAGCGTAGAGACTTCCAGGTGACAACCCCGCCCAAAGAAATAACAGCAATTTCCGTACTGCCGCCGCCGATATCGACTACCATCGTGGCCGTAGCTTCTGTCACCGGCAAATGAGCGCCAACGGCTGAGGCCATGGCTTCTTCCACTAAATAAACTTTACGCGCTCCCGCGGATTTAACTGCATCTTCAACTGCCTTTTTTTCTACCTCGGTCAAATCTAAAGGAATGCCGATAACTACCCGGGGGCGAGGGAAAAGAGCAAAATGTTCACGATGGACTTTATTGATAAAATATTTGAGCATTTTTTCCGTCACTTCGAAATCAGAAATTACCCCGTCAACTAAAGGTTTGACCGCTTCAATATGAGCCGGAGTCTTTCCCACCATTTTTTTAGCCGCCTCACCGACTTCTAAGATTTCGTTAGTACGCTTATTAATAGCGACCACCGAGGGTTCATTGATAATCAAGCCTTTATCACTCATAACCACCAAGGTATTCTTGGTTCCCAAATCAATACCAATGTCATGGCTAAATTTTCCCACTAATTTATTGAACATAAGCAGTAATATGGTTAAATTTAATTATTTCTGTTTCTTGAGACACGCGTCTCTTTATTTCCACTCCGTTCTGAATCAACGTTTTTTGACTAATAACAAGACGATAGGGACAACCAATTAAATCAGCCTCAGCAAATTTCTCACCCGCCGAAACATCGCGATCATCATAAAGAACCTCAATTCCGTCTTGGCCTAATTTTTGATATATTTTTTCTGCTTCTTCGTTAGCTTTTAGAGACAAAAGATGAACGCGAAAAGGGGCGATACTCTGCGGCCAAATTATACCCCGCTCATCATGGCAAACTTCAACCACTGTGCCCATAATACGGCTTAAACCAAGACCATAACAACCCATAACAACGGGCTGTTTAACACCATTCTTATCGCTGTAGGATAAAGCAAAGGCATCTGAGTATTTAGTGCCTAATTTAAAGATATTGCCGACTTCAACCGCTTTCTCTTTCCGCCAATCTTTATCGCCACATTGAGGGCAAACTGATTGTTCGGCAATGATTTCCTGGTTAACAGCCAAATGACACTTATCGCAAATATAAATTAAATCTTCACCCGCTGCCGTTAAGGTTTGGAATTCGTGTGAATATTTAGAAAAAGAGCCGCCAGCAGCAAAAGTCAAATAAGTATTATCACCAAGACCAACGCGATTAAAAATACGAACGTAAGCTTGTATAACCTGCTCATAATATCGATCCAAATCAACTTGATCGGCATGAAAAGAATATAAATCTTTCATAGTAAATTCACGGCCACGCAGAAGACCGGCCTTAGCTCGCTTCTCGTTACGAAATTTTGTCTGTATTTGAAAAACAGCAAAAGGCAATTCCCGATAAGAATTAATAAACTTGCCAGCCAAAGGAGTAACCACTTCTTCATGGGTCGGATTAAGAGCATATTCCTTCTTATCAGAAGCAGCAATTTTAAAGAGAATATCTAAAGACTCCCAACGGCCGGTTTTCTGCCAATTTTCTTTCGGTGCCAAAGTGGGCAGATTAATTTCTTGACCGCCAATAGACTGTATTTCTTCTCTAATAATTTGTCTAATCTTTTCCATTACTCGCCAGCCTAATGGCAAGAAGGAATAAACTCCAGCCGCCACCTTGTCAATAAAACCGGCGCGCAGCAAAACCTGCGCATTATAGCTTGTTTCGTCTTTAGGTAATTCCTTAAGAGTATGGGTAAATAGTTGAGATTGTTTCATATAAAAATTACTGATTTTTTCGGCTTAACTTTTTCAAGGCCGCTTTCACTCTTTCGCCGCTATCTTTTAAATCAACGTCAAGCTCACCCAAAGCGTTCCTGGCGTCAGACAAAGAATAGCCGAGCGCCAGCAAAGCATCAAGTTCATCATTAAAACCGGAGGAAAAGGCGCTTCCCAAACTAGCGCCATCAATACTTTTGACAATCTTATTTTTTAATTCCAAAACTACTCTTTCCGCCGTCTTTTTACCAATACCGGCGACTTTGGTCAACAGGGCGGCATCGCCGCGAATAACCGCTTCCCTGATATCGCCGATAGAAGCGACGGAGAGAACTCCCAACGCCGATTTGGGGCCGACGCCGGAAACAGAAAGCAAAAGCTGAAATAATTCCAGTTCGGCTAAATTTCTAAAACCATATAAATCAGAAGCATCTGCGCGCACTTGGTGGGAAAGATAGAATTCCTGCTCTTCTCCCACTTTTAGCGACGACCAGAAAGCTTCACCCACAAAAATCTGATAACCGACATTATTTGTTTCTAATATTAGATAATTATTACTTTTAGCCAAAATCCGGCCACGAAGATAAGCAAACATATGCTTTTAGTATAATATATCCGAAGATTTAATTAAATCTTGACAGAAATAAACGATAATGATTATTGCTTGCTAAAAGCTCCGCCCTCAAGGCGGCACTTATGTTTGCAAACGTTTCCCGCGAATAAGGCCAAATAGGTTTTTAATCTTTAAATTAAACCTCCCTTAATTTGGCAATCCGCTCGGCTACTGGCGGATGAGTCATCCATATTTTAGCAAACCAAGAAACTTGATTTTTTTTCTCCTGGCCTTTAAAAGGAGAAACAATATACATATGGGCGGTAGCGCGGGAAGCGACTTTCAGGGGTTCGCGGTCGGCGCTGATTTTTTCCAAAGCTCGCGCTAAGCCTTCCGGGTAGCGGGTTAAAAGAGCGGCGTCGGCGTCGGCGACAAATTCACGCTTTCTGGATACGACCAGCTGTAGCAGTTGGGCAAAAATAGGAGCGAGGATCGAAAAAACAAGTGCCAAAATCAGCATAATCACTCCCAGCTGATTATTGTTATTGTTATCATTATGACGGCGGCCGCCAAAAAATGACCAACGGCGGAACCAATCGGCCAATAAAACTACGATACCGACTAAAACTGTGGCCATAGTGGAGATAAGGATGTCGCGGTTGCCGATATGGGATAATTCATGCGCAATAACGCCTTCCAATTCCGCTTTCTCAAGCTTGCCTAAAATACCGCTGGTAACGGCAATCGCTGCGTGCTGAGGGTCGCGACCGGTAGCAAAAGCATTGGGAGCGCTGTCTTTAATTATATAAATCCTAGGCACGGGCAAACCGGCAGTTATACAAAGATTCTCCACCAAACGATAAAGCTCGCGGCCATTATTCTTGTTTACCTCTTTTGCTCCCGACATGGACAAAACAATCTTATCACTATACCAATAACTAAAAAAACTCATTAAAATGCTAAAAATAACCGCCGCCGGTAAAATTATGGGAGCGTCCATGGCTTGAGAAAAAATATATCCGATTAAGATAACAAAGATGAAAAACCCGGTCATCAAGAACCAGGTTTTTCTTTGGTTGACAGCGCTGTAATTATACAGATTGGACATAAATAATAATAGTTATTTATTCTCATTATTCATCTTCTGGGCAAAGCCTTCAAAGGCTTTCAATACTTCAAGCGGCGTCATAAAGATAACAGTATTCGACTGATCAGAGGATAAATCATTAATAGACTGCAAGGTGCGGAGATGAAGAGCCCCCGGAACTTCAGATAAAGTGCGGGCGGCCTGGGCAATGTTGGCCGAAGCGGCTAATTCACCCTCAGAATTAATTATAACCGCTCTCTTTTCACGCTCCGCTTCCGCCTGCTTGGCGATTGTCCTCTCCATTGATTCCGGTAAAGAAACGTCTTTTAGTTCGACGTTGTTAACTTTAATCCCCCATTCATCGGTTTCCTTATCGACAATCTCCTTAATCCGATCGGCAATTTCGTCGCGCTTGCTTAAAAGCTCATCCAAAGTAACAGAGCCAACAATATTACGCATCGTGGTCTGAGCATATTGGGAAATAGCGTATTTAAAATTTTCCACCTCAATAATCGCTTTCTCGGCCGCCGTTACCTTATAATAAATAACGGCATTAACGGTAACCGGCACATTGTCGCGAGTAATCGCTTTCTGGTCGGGAACGTCCACCGCCTTGACGCGAATATCAACTTTATGAAAAGTTTGAAAGACCGGAATCAATAAGCGCCATCCGGGCTGCATGACGTAAGAATATCGCCCCATGGTAAAGACGACACCGCGCTCATACTGGTTAACCTGTTTTAAAAAGGCCAACAAGAGAACGCCGATAAAAATAATAAGATAAATCCACATATAGTTATAAATCTAAACTTAGCGTCAACCCGCTTTTGCTCAGAATAAAATAAAGACCTAGAATTTTACCGCTACCGCTTCTTTCTCCGCCTCGACCGCTTCAAAGAAATTATAAGCCTTGAATCCTAACTGTTTGGCCAAGATATTGGTCGGGAAAACTTGCAATTTTGTATTGAAATCACGAACATTGGCATTATAAAAGCGACGGGAAGCCATAATTTTATCCTCAGTATCAGTCAAATCGCGCTGAAGTTCCAAAAAGTTTTGGTTAGCTTTCAGGTCAGGATAACTCTCCGCCAAAGCAAAGATGGATTTTAAAGTTGAAGATAAAGCATTTTCCGCTTCAAGTACCGCCTTAGGGTCACGACTATCCTGGGCTTGCACGGCTGTGTTCCTGGCTTTAATAACATTATCCAAAGTGCTTTGTTCATGAGTGGCATAGCCTTTGACCGTTTCCACCAAGTTAAAAATGAGGTCATGACGGCGTTTCAGCTGCACGTCGACATCGCTCCAAGCTTCGTCCACCCGATTCTTTGAACGAATTAAGCCGTTGTACATCGCTATTAATACCAAAGCGAGTAAAACGATAATGCCTAAAATGATCCAAGTAGTCATAAAAGATAGGACCGGAAAAGGATTCTCCGGCAAATTAATAAATTAGCCTAATAATTATAGTATAATTTTTGATTTTTGTCTAAAAAACCGAATTAAAGCTTAACTATCTGCAAAGACAAATCTATTTGTTCCAATTTAAGAACTTTAACAGCCAAAGGATTATCTTCTCGACCCTGTCTAATCACATCGGCTAAAGTCGCTTTTTTTAATTCCTCGCTCCAACCGGCCAGCCAAGAAAAAGACTCTTCACTGCTCTCAATTAAAATTTCTATCCTATCGGCCACGGTTAGTCCCGCTTCTTTGCGCAAGGAATTAATGGTTCTGATGATTTCTCTTTTGTTGCCCTCCCTCTGTAATTCCAGAGTAATAACCGTATCAAGTTTAACCTCAAGACTGCCACCGCCCCCTTGCCAACTCACACTGCGCACATTAAGCTCTTCCGACAACAAAACAAAATATTGTTCAGCTAATTTCCCGCCGCCGGTAAATTCCGCCGAATTTAACATTTGCCTTATTTTAATACCGGCCGCATCACGCGCTGACAAAGCCAACTCCACCCCTTTACGGGCCAATTGCATATTTGCCAAGACGGCTTCTTCCTCTTCGGTCAATTGGCCGAGATTGGGCCAAGACTGCAAGTGTACCGATTCATCGCGCTTTTCCAACTTATATCCGGATACTTCCTGCCATAAACGTTCAGCAATAAAAGGCATAAAGGGAGCCATAATCTTAGCCAGCGTCAATAAAACAAAACGTGTCATCGCTAAAACCGCCTGCTTGTCGCTTTCAACTTCACTCTTAAAACGTTCGCGGCTACGGCGCAAATACCAGGTGGAAAGTTCGTCGATAAATTCCGTAATCGGACGCATCGCTTTAGGCAGATTATAGGCCTCCATCGCCGCCGTTACTTCAATATTTAAAACTTTCAACTTTGCCAAAATCCAAGCATCAAGAATATTCTCCGCCGTTACTTCCCGACCATCATATTCGCCGGCATAAATTTCATAGAAGCGATAGACATTCCACAGCGTCATTACGTTCTTGCGCAATGACTCTTGCACTCCGCTTTCGGTAAAATTGAGGTTCTCCGCCTGCATGACCGGCGAAGACAAAAGATAGGCACGCAAAGCATCGGCGCCGTATTTTTCCATAACCAGGGACGGGTCGGGATAATTCTTTAATTTTTTGGACATCTTTTTGCCGTCTTCGGCTAAAACGATACCGTTAACAATAACATGCTTAAAAGCCTCAGTCTCTTTAATACCGCCGGCAATAACATGCAAATAATAGAACCAGGCTCTGGTCTGATCAGCGCCTTCGGCAATAAATTGAGCGGGAAAATTCTTCTCTAATTTTTCTTTATTCTCAAAAGGATAATGTAATTGCGCGTAGGGCATGGAGCCAGACTCGAACCAGCAATCAATCACATCGGTAATCCGTCGCATTGGCGCTCCGCATTCCGGACAAGCGAAAACCAAAGGATCAACTTTATCTTTATGAATATCATCGATATGCTTACCGGTTCTCTCTTCTAATTCCGCTACCGAAGAAACAACGTGGCGATGGCCGGCCGGGCATTCCCAAATCGGAATGGCACTGGCCCAAAAACGCTGACGAGAAATCGACCAATCACGCGCTCCTTCCAGCCAATTGCCGAAACGCCCGTTCTTGATATAATCAGGTGACCACTTTATTTCTTTGGCTGTTTCCCGTAATTTATCCTTTATTTTTGTTACCCCCACGAACCAAGAAGAAGCGGCATAGTTAATCAAGGGGGTATCACAACGCCAACAGTGAGGATAGCTGTGTTCGTATTTTTCTTTACTAAAAAGAAGATTATGTGCGGCCAAATACTTGATAATTTCCACATCCGTCGCCAGATGATCTTCTCGTGGTTTCACATGAAGACCGGGAAAATCAGCAACTTCCTTCTTAAACATTCCGTCCAAGCCGACATGCTGAATGAAAGGCAAGGATTCCTGCTTGCCTAAATTCATATCATCTTCACCGAAAGCGGGAGCGATATGAACGACGCCAGTGCCGTCCTCCGTAGTCACGAAATCGGCGGCATATATTTTCCAGCCATTATCTCGATTCTCCAGATTCTTATCCTCAGAGTAATAATTAAAGAGGGGTTTATAGGCTTGGCCGATTAAATCCGAGCCTTTGCAAGCATCAAGAACTTCATAATTTTTATTTTTAAATACTTCTTCCAAGCGTCCCTTGGCTAAAATATAATTAGCTCCATCAAATTTCACTTTTACATACTCAATCTCCTTCCCTACCGCCAAAGCAACATTACCTATCAAGGTCCAAGGAGTGGTGGTCCAAGCAAGTACGAAAGTACCGGGTTCATCGACTAATTCAAACTTGGCGATAGCCGATAAATCCTTAATATCTTTATATCCTTCTGTTACTTCCGACTGAGATAAGGTCGTTTCACAGCGCGGACAGATGTACATGGAGCGATAATCTTTATAAATCAATCCTTTGTCCCATAACTGCTTAAAGGTCCACCAGACGCTTTCCATATAATTCAAATCCATGGTCTTATAAGCATTGTCAAAGTCTACCCAGCGGCCGAGACGGCTAATCACTCTCTCCCATTCTTTGGCATATGTCATCACCTTAGCGCGACACATATCATTGAACTTGCCGACTCCCAATTCTTCAATATCTTTCTTATTCTTTGTGCCCAATTCTTTCTCAACAATATTTTCAATCGGCAAACCGTGGCAGTCCCAGCCCCACTTGCGCTCAACGTGATAGCCACGCATAGTCTGATAGCGAGGAACAACGTCTTTCATCACACTGGCCACAATATGTCCATAATGCGGCGTACCCGTAGCGAAAGGCGGTCCGTCATAAAAGACATAATCACCTTTCGGCGAATCTTTAACTAGGGATTTATCAAAAATGCCGCCATCTTGCCAGAAGGACAAAATTGACCGCTCTGCTTCCGAAAAATTGGGGGTAACTGTTTTATTTTGATTTTGCTCATTAGACATAAACTTGCTTAAAAATAAGTTAATATATTTATTGATTATTTTTTTCTTCTCCGGAAATTTCTAGCTAAAAGATATGGGTCTCCATGCTGATGGCTTTAGTGATTCGGTTTTTTGTATCTCGTGCTGCGTGCTTGTCCAATCCTTTCGAGTAATTTCCAAGTCACCAGCCGCGATAAGGCCTGTTTGATTGTGGCCTGAGGTATTTTACCTTTTAGGAGTTTGTCAATTTCGGACACGCTAAGTTCGTCGTTCTTTTCGAAAAGTTGATAAATTTGAGTTTGCTTTTCCGAGAGAAGTTTTTCTGGCTGCTCGGATTCCATCAGTTTACGAGCTTTCTCGGATTGCTCCAGTAGAGAACTAAGTAGGTATTCCACCCACGGCGTAATATCCTCGTGTTTGGTTTTATGATTCTTTTGAGTAGCTCTCAGGGCAAGGTAGTATTCGGCTTTCGTTTGTTCAATGATCTCGTCAAGGGAAACGTAAGGAGTGTAACTGTAGCCTGCCTTAAGAAGCAGGAGATTTGTGAGTGCTCGACTGATTCTTCCATTGCCGTCTTTGAAGGGGTGTATGGCCAGAAATTCAAAGATAAAGTTGGCGATGATCAGAAGCGGATGAATTTCTTTCTTCTCCAATTGTTCATTCGTCCAGGCGATCGCTTCCTGCATTTCCGCTTTAACGAGATAAGGAGGAGTCGGGTCAAAAAGCACGACCGGTTCTCCTTGTCTATTTGTCATCACTACAGTATTGGGGGAGTCCTTATATTTTCCTTTATGCGTTTGGTCTTTTTCTGAAAACTGAAGGAGGATGCCGTGAAGTTGAAGTATCCAACCCTCTGTGAGTTTTATTGTTTTCCAGTTATCAAAGATACGTCCGATTAAATCGGCATAGCCAGCGACTTCCTGTTCATCCCTGCTCTTAGGTCGTTTCCCTTTCCATCCACGCAGAAAGCGGGCGATCTCCTCGTCCGTCATTTTTACCCCCTCGATACGAGTGCTTGCACCCGTTGAAGTGATAATGACCCATGTTTTAAGACGTCCGAGTATTTGTGGGCTTAGTCTCAGACTTCCCTGCCAAAGTCCTTGAAATTGATCGATCTTGGCAATCTTGGCGAGGATATTTTGGGTCAATTTAATCCTCTTGCTTAATCTGTTATTGGTCATAAATTGGATATAGGTTAACTATATCCAATTATATACGATAATAAATGATTAATCAAGCGTTGCTTTCTGTCGCTCTTTTTTCTCTTTGTTTTTTAGCATACAAAAACCCAATCTTCTCGACTGGGTTTGCTCCTATTTTCTGTCCTATAATTGGACGGAAACGGCTTTTTTGTCAGTTCCTAGCTCCCATGACACTTCTTATACTTCTTGCCGCTACCGCAAGGACAGGGGTCATTGCGACCAACGGTCTTCCCAAATTCGTCTTTTACCTTATCTCTTACCAAATCAAAATTATCACGTTTGGCGCTCAATTTTTCCATTTCTTTAGCCGCTCCTTCCAATTTCAAATTCTTCGGTTGCTCACTGCCGCTTAACCGTATTAAAGCCGAAGGCGCCATCTTCAGAATATCGCCGGTACGATAAATGGAATAAACTAATTGCTGACGGATAAGGTCTAGCAATTCATGATAGAGGCGATAGGCTTCTTTCTTGTATTCCACCAGGGGATCACGCTGGCCGTAGCCGCGCAAACCGATGCCCCGGCGCATATAATCCATTGTTTCTAAATGATCAATCCACATCTGATCAATTGAGCGCAAAAGCAGGCCTTTAGCCACTTCCACAAAATCAATTCCCGCCTGGGTAAAATCGGATACTAAACGCTCGTAGGTAGCGGCCGCCAATTCCTGGACATAGTCCAAGACCTTTTGGCGCCCAGCCTCACCGCCGTCGCCGGCTAATTCTTTAAGCTTATCTTCTTGCTCAGAAACATTAAGCATCGTCCGTAAAGTCTCCACTATTTCTTTAAAATTCCAATCGCCGCTCTTATCGCCGGACGTATGAAAAACAATAACTTTAGTGATTTCCTCCTTAACTTGTTCGTTTATAAGCGCGTTTAATTTGATTAAAGGGGTATTCTCGCCTTCTTTCACTTCCATTTCTGAAGCCTCCAAGATTTCCCGGCGGCGACGGTAAATCGCCTCGCGGTGCTTATTGATGACATCGTCATATTCAACCAAGTGTTTGCGCAAATCAAAATTATTACCCTCAACCTTCTTCTGAGCCGATTCCAATGATTTGGAAATCATCCTGTTTTCAATCGGCACATCCGGCGGTAATTTTAAAGTTTTCATCATCGCCTTCATCCGGTCGCCGCCAAAAATACGCATCAAATCATCTTCCGTAGAAACATAGAACTGGGAAGAACCGGGATCGCCCTGACGGCCAGCCCGACCGCGCAACTGATTATCAATACGGCGAGCTTCATGCCGCTCCGTGCCAATAACGTGCAAACCGCCGAGCGCCTTCACTTTTTCCTGTTCTGCTTGCGCTTCAGCAAGGGCCGCTTCGTCATTGGTATCGGGGTTGCCTCCCAAGATAATATCAACACCGCGACCGGCCATATTTGTAGCCAGGGTGATAGCGCCGACCCGACCGGCCTGAGCGATTATTTCCGCTTCTTTCTGATGATTCTTGGCGTTTAACATCTGCGGATGCAAGCCCTCGCGCGCCATCATGTTGGCTAAAAGCTCATTCTTTTCAATAGAGATGGTACCGATTAACACCGGCTGCCCCTTTTCATGACGCGCCTTAATTTCATGGATAACGGCATTAAACTTATTTTCTTCTGTCCGATAGATTAAATCATTCAAGTCCTTGCGAATATTGGGCTTATTGGTGGGAATTACCACGGTTTCCAGTTTATATATCTTATAGAACTCTTCCGCCTCGGTTAAAGCCGTGCCCGTCATACCAGACAGCTTGTTATACATGCGAAATAGATTTTGAAAAGTAATGGTAGCCATCGTCTGCGATTCTTTCTGGACTTTAACTCCCTCTTTCGCTTCAATCGCCTGGTGCAGACCTTCGCTATAACGACGACCATACATCAAACGGCCGGTAAATTCATCGACAATGATAATCTCGCCATCCTTAACGACATAATCACGATCACGTTTAAATAAAACCATCGCCTTTAAAGCCTGCTCCAGATGATGGACATCCTTGACGCCGCCAGACACATAGATATTACCGACACCCAGCCATTCTTCAATCTTATTAATACCGGCCTCGGTCAAAGTCGCCGCCTTCATTTTTTCATCAATATTATAATCCTCATTCTCAGTCAGACCTTGGACTAATTGCGCAAATTTCACATATTTGTCAGTGGACTCCTCCGCTGGGGCGCTGATAATAAGCGGGGTGCGCGCCTCATCAATCAAAATCGAATCAATTTCATCAATAATGGCATAATGCAAAGAGCGCTGGACAGTTTGGCTAAGAGTATAGGCCATATTATCACGCAGATAATCAAAACCAAATTCATTATTGGTGCCATAAGTAATGTCGCAATAATAGGCTTCGCGACGAGAAATCGGACGGAAGTGGCGCAAACGCTCGTCATACTGGCTCTCGTCGTTATATTCCGGATCATATTTGAAAGCGGCCTCATGAACAATAACACTAACACTGAGACCAAGAGCGTGATAGAGGGGCGCCATCCAGCCGGCGCCAACCCGCGCCAAATAATCGTTAACGGTAATCAAATGTACGCCCTCGCCGCTTAAAGCGTTGAGATATAAAGGTAGTGTCGCCACTAAAGTTTTACCTTCACCGGTTTTCATTTCCGCAATCTGGCCGCGATGCAAAACAATACCGCCAATTAACTGCACGTCATAATGCCTCTGACCGAGAATTCTTTTAGAAGTTTCGCGCATATTGGCAAAAGCTTCCGGCAAAATTTCATCCAGACTAATACCATTTTTAAGCCTATCTTTAAATTCTAGGCTCTTATTTAATAGCTCTTCATTACTTAAGGCCTGAAAAGACGGCTCCAACGCGTTAATCTTTTCTACGGTTTTTCGCAATTCTTTAATAATTTTTTCATTCGGATCTCCGAAAATTTTGTTTAACAAATCCATATAATATTTATATTAAGCGCCCTAATGACAAAAATTACGCCCAAAGCGCTATTTTCAGTATAATCTGCTTTGCGTATTTAATAAATATTGACTTATATATAATAATGTGTTTAAAAACCCCGTCACATTAATTAAAGCCACGGGTTTATTTATTATTAACAGCATCAAGCCTGGCAAGATTGGCAGTTCTGCAAGTCCTTCAAGCGCCCGAACTGCTGGGCGGCATTGACGCTATGCTGATAATAGAGAGTCTTGATGCCGAGCTGCCAAGCGTACATATATAAAGCATTAACTTCTTTAACAGGGACAGCGGGGTTGATGGCTAAATTTAATGATTGCCCCTGATCAATATAAGTTTGGCGCGCCGCCGCTTGTTCGATGACTATTTTCTGATTGATTTCTTGGAAAGTCTTGAAAATTTCTTTCTCTTCGGGTGACAAGAATTTTAAAGACTGAACCGAGCCGTCATTGTCACGGATGCTATGCCAGACTTCTTTAGAATTTTGCCCCTTTTCTTCCAATAATTTTTCCAACTGCTGGTTCTTAATCGTCACTTTCATCTTATCAATATCCTTCACGTAACAATTTGACCAAATCGGCTCAATACTTTGAGAAACCTGCCCCAAAATAAAAGCGGAAGAAGTGGTAGGGGCGATGGCCATTAAAGTCGTATTACGGCGACCATAACCTTTAAGAATAGACGGTTCGCCGTATTCAAGCGCCATCTTTTTTGAAGCCGCTATCGCTTGCTCACGAATATCCTTAAATATGGCGACATTGAGACGAGCACTTTCTTTTCCCTCCCAAGGCAACAGCTTGCTCTGCAAAAGCGAATGCCATCCTAAAACACCTAAGCCTAAAGCCCGATTGGCCACCGCGAAATTATACGCCCTTTCCATAAAAAGGAAAGATTGGCGCTTACGCGCATCATCGCTGTCACGCAAAGCTTCCAGACGGCTAATAAAATCACTCATCACTGCATCCAAAAAATATACTAAAGTTTCCACGGCATCCGTGTCTTTCCATTCATCATAATACAACAGGTTTAAAGAAGACAAGTCGCAAACAAATGACCATTCTTCATTTGAGGGTAATAATATTTCCGAGCAAAGATTGCTGGCCTTAATTTTCAGGCCCTTATCTTTATAAACATCGACCGTATTATTGTTAACCGTATCGGTAAAGAAAATATAGGGGTAGCCCATCTGACTGCGTCGCTGTAAAACTTTAGCCCACAAAGCTCTTTTGTCGGCATCACCCGCCGCCATTGCCTTCATCCAGGCATCAGTCACAGTCACACCGTAAGTCATCTCCTGAATAGGATTGCCTTCGGTACCGATATTAAGAAATTCATCGGCATCGGGATGCTCCAGGGGTAGATAAGGAGCGAAGTGCCCCCTTCTCACCGAACCCTGACTAACCACATTAACCAAAGTTTCAAACAGCTGCATGAAGTGGACCGCTCCGGAAGAATGGCCATTATCTTTAATCGCCGCGCCGCGATGGCGCAAATCGCCGAAATAGCCGGCTGTACCGCCGCCATATTTACTCATCATTCCCACTTCAGCTTGAGTAAACAGAATCTGCCCCATGTCGTCGCCCAAATATGAAGAAAAACAACTAATAGGAAAACCTTTGGACAAGCCGAAATTAGACCAAACAGGCGACGCTAAAGAGTAATAACCGCGCGACATGTAATCATAAAACTTATCGGCAAAACCGGGTTTATTCAAAATCTTTTCCGCCGTTTTGGCGATATCTTTGATTCGCTGTTCCGCGCTTATCCCCGGATTAAGATAGCCCTTTGCCAAGAAAGAGCGAGAATATTCATTTAACCACTGCATAGTATTTTATAAATAATTAATTAGAAGACCAACATATCATCAGCCTAAAAGAGATCGTCGCCGGTAATACTTTGGCTGCGCTTATTATAATTAATCGAACGCTTGACAAAGAAATCACCGTGCTTGGTCGTCACGATTTCCTCATCAAACCATTCTGTCTGCTCCAATAACTTTTCGTCGACCGGAAAAATTCTTTCCAAGCCAATACTATCCAGTGAGTTATTCAAACGATTCTTAATAAATTCAATAATGACCGTCTTCGGCAAAAATTCCAATTCACCCGCCTCTAAAATCCAATCCAACACTTTTTTTTCTGAGTCAAAAGCGACGTAGCCGGCTTGAATGATTTTTTCTTTAAAGCTTTCATCAAACCATTCCGGATGTTCCGATTTAATAAGATTAATGACTTCAAGACCGAACATGCCGTGGATTTGTTCCTCCTTAGAAGTCGCTTCCACCGCATTGGAAATACCTTTAAACAGATTCTTATGCTTATTAAAGGACATTATAATCAAGAACTGGGAGAACAAAGAAACATGCTCGATGAACAAAGAGAACAAAAGAATAGCCAAAGTGTAATCTTTATTATCCTCACGCTTAGCGTTGCTTATGGAATATTCAAGATATTCGACCCGTTCCATTAAAACCGGCATTGTCTTGATGCGGGCAAATTCTTCATTTAATCCTAGAATTTCCAAAAGATGCGAATAGGCATCCATATGCCGCACTTCACTTTCGGCAAAAGTAAAGCCGACGGCGGCGATTTCCGGCTTTGGCATCTTCTTATAAATATCGCCCCAGAACACCTTGACCGCCACCTCTATCTGCGCGATCGCTAACATTGAGCGCTGAATAGCCTGGCGTTCAACCGGAGTAACTCTGGTCTTAAAATCCTGGATATCACTTAAATAATTGAATTCGGTGTGTATCCAATAAGAATGGCGAATAGCCCTGACATATTCATATAATTCCGGGTACTCATAAGGTTTGAGATTTGTCCTCTTTTTGAAAATATCCCGGCGCCGCCGAGCCGCCCGCTTGTCGCGATAGAGAATGAAAGCCTGAGCCGCTTCCTTAAAGGAACTTTCCCTTAAGGCCTGTTCCGCCCAATCCTGAATTTTCTCAACATTCAAACGAAAGGAACCGCTGGCGCCGGAAGACTCCGCTTCAATTTGGGCCTGGCGAGCCACCGTTTCCGCCAAGGCGGTGGCGTCAGCGGCGCTTCCCTGACCAACGGCGGCTAAAGCTTTAAAAATGGCGGCGGTAATTTTTGCCTGATCGAAAGCTACAATTTTTCCGTCTCTTTTTTGCACAGAAAAATTATATTTTCTCTGGCTAACATTAATTTTATCCATAAAAAAATAAAAAATTATAATAAATAAAAATATCAATATATAGAGTAATAAATAATACTTATTATACTATATATTGTGTCAGGCTGCAACCAGAAAAAAATAAGGGAAAAATAAAAAAACGGACGCCGTCAAGACGTCCGCTTCCTCCTTATCCCCAGCAAAATTATGTTTCTATTTCCCCCGTTTCTGATCACGTCGCTTCTCCCGATAACTAATAATAATTTCTTCTAAGTGATCCTTGACCTTATCAATCGCCTTATAAAGATCGGTCTCAGTCTTCTCCACTCTCAAAATTTCCCGCAGAATCTGCAAATTTATTTCCGCCCGGAAAATCTCGCCTTTATTCTGTCCGCCGACCGATTTTTCTAGTTCCAGGTCACAATTAATAACCTGGATATTGCCCAAATATTTTTCCAGCATATCCATCTTAGACTGGGCATAGTGGCGAATAGCTTCGGTTAATTCTAAATGAGTTGTTTTCAAATTTATCTTCATATCTTTGTCTTCTTAATTTTAAATTTAAAATAATCGCCCAATGTCTTTGTAGGTCACAACGACAATTAAGGCAAGCAAAAGCCAGAAACCGATGGTGTGTATCCACGCCTCTACCGACTGCTTTACCGGTTTTCCCTTAAATTTTTCTATAACAACAAAGAGAATGCGTCCACCATCAAGAGCGGGAAATGGCAAAATATTTATCAAGGCCAAATTAAGGGACAAAAGCGCCATAAACTGCAAGAGATAGGTGAAGCCGAGACTGGCGACTTGCCCGGTTAAAGTAGCGATGCCGACTGGCCCGGTTACCTGTCCGCTGACACTGGCGCCGAGAAATAAATCTCTAATCAAGGTCGCAAAAGCGACGATAATTGCCCAGAACATCAAACCCGTAGCCTTAAGGCCCTCCCAGATAGCGATAAAGAAGGGATAACGGACTTTGCCGGAAGCATAAATAGATACGCCGATTCCCGGTTTACCGGTGCTGGCAATGACTGTCGGCGTGATCGTTACCTGTCTTTCCTCGTCCCCGCTTTTAACTAAAAAATTGGTTGCCACTCCATTATTCTCCGCTACTAGAGCTTGTAAATTTTCGCTGCTAGAAACCGCTTGGCCGTTAACTGCCATAATCACGTCGCCCGCTTCCAAACCGGCATCAGCGGCCGGAGATTGCGGCAGAGTTTCCATTACCCAAACCTGCGCTTGAGTAATACGCGCCGAAGGGCCGGCTTCATCCAAAGATTGAGGCAAGCCGAGCATATAACCAAGAGACAACAAGAAAAAGGCGAGAACGATATTCATAATAACGCCAGCCGCCAAAATTAAAGCGCGCTTCCCTAAAGACTGGGCGGCAAAACTGTCTGGCTCCTGCTTACCCTCGCCATTTTCCCCCTTAATCTTAACAAAACCGCCAATCGGCAACCAATTTAAAGAATAAACGGTTCCTTTAGGCTTCTGTTCAAGCGGTAATTCATCCAAAGATCGGTTTCCCCAGAAATGACGGCGCTGGCCCTGCTGATCTCGATAAAAACCGAAAAGACGCGGCGGGAAACCAAAACCGAATTCTTCCGCCTTAACGCCTAATTTCCGAGCTGTCCAAAAATGTCCCAATTCATGGACAAAAACTAAAACAGAAAGAACTAAGATAAAAATTAAAACTGTCATCATAATAAAAGCTTAAATTTCCATAATATCTTTCTCCCGGCGATCGCGCGCTTCTTTGATTTCCTCGTTCTTCTTGGCCACAAATTCATCCAATTCTTTCATCGCCCGAAATTTTTCATCTTCTGATATTTCTTTATCGGCTTCCGCCTGCTCAATCTTAGTCTTCACTTCTTCCCTGAGCTGGCGCAAAGAAATTCTGGTCTTTTCCATTTTTTCATTCAATTTTTTCACGATATCGCGCCGATTTTCTTCGGTTAATGAAGGTACGGACAAACGAATTTTATCGCCTTCATTAACTACGCCGAAACCGAGATCGGCTTCAATGATTGCTTTCTCCACGGCTTTAGACACGCCTTTATCCCAAGGGGAAACAGTGATACTGCGGGCATCGGCCACGGCGATATTAGCCACGGCGTTTAAAGGATTCATAACGCCGTAAGCTTCAACTTGAAGACCGTCTAAGACGGCGGGATTAGCCCGGCCAGTGCGCAAAGTGGCGATATCGCGCTTAAAAAAATCAGAAACAGCTTCGAATTCCGCCTGTTTGGCGCTTAAAAAGTTATTCATAAAATTAAATTGATTATTGTAATTTTTTAGTGCCTAAATAAATAATATTGGGGTTACTGCGATCAATTAGCAAATCCCAGCCAGCGCGAGAGGTACTTAGTTTCTTGGTGGTCCAGGTAACGCCACCGTCGCTAGAACTGAAAAAAGTGGTGTTAGTCACGTAATAGATTTCGTTTGAATTTTGAGGGTTGACAGCGATAGCGTTAATGATAGCGTCTTTTTCCGGAGTAATCAACTTGATGTTTTCCCAGGTCATGCCTTTATCAGGCGAACGGACAATTGCCTTTTCCGAAGCTAAAAATAAAGAACCATCGGCAGCGCAAGTAACAATATCACGAAAATTAGAACCAAGGTTAAAATCTTTTAGGACTACGCCGAGGTCGGTCCAGTTTTCCACGGCAAAATTCCTATCAATCGCGGCCGAATCGGTGGCATCAGTCACGGTATTAGAATTAAAGCTGTAAATATTGTTCTTGGCCGTGGCCACAAAGATAAGACGGCTATCTTGAGGAGAAACAATTAAACGGGCGATACTTTCATTTAAGCGCTGAATCGTCCGCCAAGAAGAACCCTGATCGATGCTTTTGATAATATCCCCCCGAGAAGTGCCGATATAAATATTATTATTATTGTAATAATCAACCGCGATCGTAGTGACGCCGACGCCGGGGTTGTTGTCATAATAAGTCTGCTGCCAAGAGCGCCCACAATCATTGGAGCGATAAAGACGGTTGGTAATCGCCGCATACAATGTACATTTTGATTTAGGATCAACTTTTACATCATTAATCGTCCCCTGCCCCAAACTTTTAACTTCATTCCAGCCATTATTGATATTGTAGGTATAATACAAACCTTTACCGACAGTACCAAAATAGACCGCGTTGCTATCCTGCGGATCGGCCGTCAAGACGCTGGTATCAACGCCTCCTAAACTATAGGGCTGGCCGGTAATAGTGGGCACGAGCGCCATCTGCTTCCAAGTTTTGCCCTTATCCACGCTCAACCAGACGCCGCCATCGGTATTAGAACTAGTGGAGATACCATTAGGACCGAGGGACAGAGTGCAAGCGGAAGTTAAGACAGTAACCGCTATAAGAAGGATAAAGATTTTTAGATAACGCATAAAATTAAAAATAAATAGCTAAACTTTCTAAAATATTTTGGGGACTGACCAAGCCCTGCAGATAAAGTCGCGCTTTAGTCGTCTGTCTTAGCCGGTCAATAACCACTTCGGCTGATAGATTAAAATCTTTTTTCCAAGAATCTAAAAGAGACGGATAACGCAGATATTCCTCCTGGCCTAAAGAAACCAGCAAAGCATCGCGCCATAAACTTTCCCAGATATCCAGCCACCGAGAGGCCTCTTCCGCACTCAGCTTATCGCCGCCGCTTTCCTGATTAATAAAACCCAAACGAAAGGCTAAATCTGACTTGAGAAAAGTAAAAAGCTGGCCAACAAGCTGAAAATAATCTTGATACGAATCTTGATTTTCCGCCCAACGCAAAGCCTGCAAGGGTCTGCCTAAAGAGGCGGCCGCCAGCTCTTTGGCTTTTGAGCGCTTAATATCAAGACTAGCCAGAAGGTAATCGTAAACAGCGGCGCTTTTGACCGGCTGAAAATAAAGAACTTGGCTACGGGAAACAATGGTGGCTAAAAGCGCCTCAAGTTTTTCGGTTAATAAAATAATCACCACTTGCGCTCGCGGCTCTTCCAGTGTCTTCAATAAAGCGCTTTGCGATTCAGATGATAAAGTCTCCGCCTCCTTAATAATGCCTATTTTATAGGAATTCATAAAAGAACTGAGCCCGAGACGCTTAATAAAATTCCTAGTCGCTTCCACGCCTATCACTTGTTTATCATCATCCTTTTCTAAAATATAAAGATCACTGTTTAGGCTTTCAAAATTACCGCTGCCGGCGGCGCCTCGGTCCGATTGCCATAAGTTGCGGGCAAAAGCCAGAGCCAGGCTGGATTTGCCTAAATCTTTTGGTCCAGCAAAAATATAAGTTTGTGCTAATTTACCAGAAACTAAGCTTTTTTCTAAAAAAGCGACGACCTTGTCTTGGCCGATTGGCGGCCAGTCAAATCGATTTTTTATATCAGCCATAAGATTATTGTCCAATACTAATCTGATTTAAATCCTGATTACTGATTCCTAAACTCAAATAACGCATAACCAGAAAAGCTAAATCGCCATTGCCCAGATAATAACGCTTGCCATCTTGAGGATTGACATACCAAGCTTCGCCATTTTTCTGCACCTGTAACAAGATCTTACCCTTCTGTTTAGCGGCAAAACTTAAATCATAAGACAAAGAACCAGGACCGTTAGGATTATAGCCTGAACGAAGTTCTTCGCCGTCTAAATAACCGTCACCGTCGCTGTCGCTGTTATTAGGATTACTACCGATAGCTACCTCAAGCCCGTCCGGCAAAAGATCGCCGTCGCTATCATTGCCGGAAAAACGACTGTCAACGCCAATTGGAATTTTTCTTAAATCAGCGTCAGTGATGCCGACGCCACTTTGACGCATTATTTGGTAGGCAGCGGCGCCATTAGCCAAATAATAACGCTTGGCATCCTTAGGATTCAAATACCAAGCCTGCCCTTTATCTTCCACCTGTAATAAAATATAGCCGGCGAGACGCTTAACCAGAGAACCGGAGGCGGTGGCGGAAGAACTCGAGTTTGGGGTTGAAGCGCTTATTGCCACCGACAAAGCCGGACGACTGAGAGTAAATTTCTGCCCCGCTTCAATTTGCTGGGCTTTTTCCATTTTTAAATTTAATTTATTGATTTTACCGTTCTGCGCCCAGAAAGCCTGGCCGTATTCAATTTTATTTTTGTCAATATACGATAATAAATAGGGGCCATCAGCCAAAAGCGCCTCACCCTGCTTATTATTTGCCAACTTAATACTGCCGACTTCTTTGTCTTTATAGAAATAACCGCCGCTTTCATACAAGGAATAGACCTTTAAAACAGTATTAGCGGGCATCAATTCCCCTAAACCGCTAGCTAAAGTAACGCGAGTAACATTGAGGCTCAAATTAAATCTATTTGCTTGCTGGTCTTTAATAACGGCATTCCAGAAAATATTATTGCGCTTGAAGGAATCGGTGACCGCTAAAGCATAAGTACCGGCCGGATATTCTAAATGCAGATTACCGGAACTATCCGTCTTACCGCTAGTTAATAAATCCCCCAGAGTATAAGTAGAGCCGTTAACCGTCTGGGCGTAAAGCTTGACTTCAGTATTAGCGGCCGCCTGACCGGAAGCAGATTTGACACTTAAAGATAAATCACTAAAAACATATTCAAAGGTAGTGTTCTTATTAGCCTCGACCGCGATATTATAAACATCGAACACACTTTTATTGACCGTCGCGGAAAAAATATACAAACCACGCTTATTTTGATCGAAGGGATGAGCGGGCGCCACATAAATGGTCGCGACCCCATTGCTGCCCGTCTTCAGAGTGGCAATCAATTTCTTTGCATCTTTAACCGGACGATTATCGACATCGAAAGATTCTTCATATAAAGAGAAAGGGAAATCTTTCTTCAGATTGCCGCTGGCATCGCGCAAAACAATCTTCAAATAAGGTAAGCTCTTAGTGATTGTCCGGTCATAGCCGCAGACGAAACGAGCGGCATCAAAAAACCAAAACTCACCTAAATCACTCTTTTTATCATAAGCTTTAAGGGCATAGCTTTTGCGCGGATCCGGCTTAAAGGTGAGCTCGGCTTTGCCAGCGCTATTGGTCGTCCCGCCCCCGATTTTCTTGCCGGCGATAGGGCGGGCAAAAACATCGACCTCCTGTTCATAAACTTCATATTTAAATCCACTTAAAGCTTCGCCGCCCATACCCAGCAAATTGATAGTTAATTTGACGTTATCCGCGCAGGTCTCCTTACCCGATTGCCAAGAAGTACCTACCTGCCAATCATACTCATTCAATTGTCCATCTAAAATTTCTACATCCCACAGATAATCATACTGGCCGTTACTACCCTTCACCCCTAAAACATAAACTCCGGCCGGATATTCAAAAATACCGTAGCCATCATCGTTGGTTTGGAATTCCCCGACTTTATCGCCTTGGACTTCATCATTATTGCCATCAATTCCCTGTTCGTATACTTCAACCTTGGTCTTCCCAGGGAAGAGAGCGCCGGTGGCTGTCCTTAAAGTCACCTTGACGGCGCTGGAATAATACTCGGAATTAGTAAGCAGTTCGTCCTTCACTTTGATGCCATAAAGGTCAAATTTATGGCCATTACGTGTTAATTCCAACACATAATCGTCGCTTCGACTGCCATCAAGACTGCGCACGCTTCCTTGAGGCACGTAAATACGGGCGCCGCCGCTCGTACCGGTATTTAAAGTCGCCACCAAATCTTTGGTTTGCTTGATGGGATTGCCGTCAAGATCATAATTCTGAGTGTAAACATTAAAATTGGTGTTATATAACAAATTACCGTTGTAATCGCGTAAGACAAAATTAATGCCGCTTAAAATTTTTTCAAGATTAATCTGCTGGCCACAGCTTAATTTCAAGTCGTAATACCAATAACTGGTAAAATCCTTGTTGATTGCTTGAATTTTAAGAGCATAAACATCGCTCTCGGCATTGCTATTGCGGAATTTTAAAGTGGCGATACCGGTACTGGCATTGGCGCTAGCGCTGGCCACCTTGATTCCCGGCTTTGGTTTGCCGTTGGCATCAATCACCTGATAATAGAGTTCGGCTTTGATGCCGGAAATATAAGAGCCGCCTGGGTCGCGGGCCACAACATCAAGGAGAGTATCGGCATTACAGACAGCCGCGGAAGCAGGCAAGGGAGATACCCCCAAAAACAGGAAAGCTAACGCCGCCACCGAAGCCAAAAAATATGATTTAGCAAGAAAATTCATAAAGATAAATTTAAAATCTAAACTATTTTGAAATCTTGATTCTCCTTTTTAACGGAAAATCTTTTTTAATTATATCATGTCTTCCTCCTAGAGCCAAATAAAAAAACAGGCTTTTTACCTGTTTTTTTCTAATTATGGCAAGAGAAAGCTTTCGTTAATATTCCTAATAGAGGGCGCCAATGAGAGATTATAGTTTGTTCCTACCGCCGTCAGACTGTTTAATTCCAAATCAACGCTCCGGCCACTCTGGTAATCCGAATTCAAATTGGCGCTAACGCTCAATTCAAGGCTGTCTCCAGCCAACAAGCGTAAATAGTTAACATCAAAGACTATCTGGCCATCCTCCATGCTCCTGGCGGTAGCAACTAGTTGATTACCACGCCTTAATTTAAATAATTCTAAATCATTGGAGGAGGCAGAACCATTATTTCTAAAAACAAGTTGTCTGATATAAACATCTTCATTGCCGCTAGTTTCGGATATCCGAAATTTACCAATATTTTTAACGCTGCCATTAGCGCCCAAGGGCTGTTCTTCTGCTACCACGGTTCCTAATATATGACCGGCATCAACCATCTTAAATTCTGTCCCGATAAGAGGAAAACTTCCGGAAAGCGCCAAATTGCTGGTTACCGCCTGAGGATTTTCTAATTGCAAGCGAATGGTCTGATTATTAACATTATCTAAATAATTCAAATCTAATAACACTTTTAACTTAATCGTATTACCGGCGGGCACATAAAACGAATTCTGACGAAAACGGAAGGTCAGCTGACGGTCATGATAGCTACTGCTGCCTTCAATTTTTTTACCGGTGTCGGCGTTAACCAAACTAACGCTGTCAATTAAAGAGTCGGAATAAATACCGGATAATTTAAAGGTGATATTTTGAAATAAAGCCGCTTCATCGCCAGCCGTAAAATATAAAAGCATCACCTGATTATCATGAGTACCAGCGACCAAATGATTGCCAGATTGAGGATTATCTAACAAGGCTTGATAAACACTCAAACCGGAGTTTTTTGCCAAACCGGCGGCCTCATAAGAATCTTCAGAAGCGTACTGCGATAACTCAAAATCACTGACAGTAATCGGCAAGACATTTTCTAAATTATAGACCATGATGTCTTGTAAAGTATTGATCTTCACCTTCTCGCTGCCGCGGATATAATATAAAACATCGCTCTCAGCCGTCTTAATCAGTCGCGCTTCCGGCCATTTAGCCAGCTCTTCCGGACTGATGATTTTTATATCCGACCAATCATTGCCATAATCCAAAAACACCGCCTCGTTAATATAGGCTTTCCTTTGATGGGTAGCATGATCAAGATAATAGACAGTGCTTTCACCCGGCACTTTCACTTGGTTAATTTCTGGACTTAAAGCTTTAACTTGGCTGATATTAAAGAAAAAAATTGAAAAAATAATGAGCAAGAGCCCAGAAAATTGATAAATATAGGTTTTTTTATTAAATTTAAGCATAAAAATCTCGTAATAAAGTCATTTTTTACCTAAACAAATTATATCACTTTTATAAATTAGTGTCAAGAGTCCGCATTAAGACATAAATAATCTTACCTTGCTCTCATTGGTTGGGACATATAAGAT